>SKEE01000006.1_pt1 | contig 280720 bp, 283 predicted proteins | sample 4826661 | NCBI WGS metagenome assembly SKEE01 (sample SAMN11008817, study PRJNA524170) | human gut metagenome | biome: Human fecal sample; material: Feces; isolation source: fecal sample from pouch patient p20 | host: Homo sapiens | place: Israel: Tel-Aviv | collected 2016-11-14
CCACATTAGAAACCTTGCATGAACGCATCAGTGCAAAGATATACGGTCAGGAAGAAGCTGTCTGCCAAGTGGTGGAAGCCGTACAAATGGCCAAAGCCGGGCTACTGGACGAAAACAAACCACTGGCAAGCCTTCTCTTCGTCGGCCCCACCGGTGTGGGAAAGACAGAGGTAGCCAAAGTATTGGCTTCCGAACTAGGTATCGCCCTGCAACGCTTTGACATGAGCGAATATACGGAAAAGCATACAGTGGCCAAACTCATCGGCTCACCTGCCGGATATGTAGGTTATGAAGACGGTGGACTGCTGACAGATGCTATCCGCAAAACTCCCAATTGTGTGTTACTGCTTGACGAAATCGAGAAAGCACATCCCGATGTGTTCAATATTCTGCTGCAAGTTATGGACTATGCCATACTGACGGATAACAAAGGACGAAAAGCGGACTGCCGTCATGTGATACTTATCATGACCTCCAATGCCGGAGCGCAATTCGCGCACCAAGCCTCTATAGGTTTCGGCGGACAGGTTGCTGCTGGAGAGGCAATGTTGAAACAAGTTAAGAAAACTTTCAAGCCTGAATTCATCAACCGGTTATCTGCAACAGTTGTTTTCCATGATATGGATTACGGAATGGCTTCTCTCATCCTAAACAAAAAGCTCGGCGAACTGAGAAACAAGCTGTCGGCGCGTCATGTAGAAATGGAACTCAGCCTGGAAGCCTATAAACATCTGCTGAAGCTAGGTTTTACCAAAGAATATGGGGCCAGAGAAATGGACAGGGCAATTGCCTCGCATCTGAAACCACTGCTTATGCGTGAAATTCTATTCGGAACATTAAAAACGGGAGGCAAAGTGGAAGTAACAGCAGAGAACGGACAATTGAGCTTGCAAGTACTCAAAAAGCAACAAGCCTAAATGAAACCAGTAACTCCTCCGTAGGGGCAGACATACGAGTCAGCCCCTACAGGAGACTGTATGTGAATCACACAAATAAAAAACATTATGGTCTTTCAACTAACTCAAAAACTTGTTTTCCCCAACCCTTACTATGGCGAGCCGGACGGACTATTGGCTGTGGGTGGTGACCTCTCTGTAGACCGCCTCATCCTTGCCTATTCCAATGGCATATTTCCCTGGTATGCTTTCCGTGAGAAACAGATACAATGGTGGTGTCCCCTGAAACGATTTGTGATTTTCCCTAACGAGATTCACATTTCCCACTCCATGCGTACCCTTATGAACAAAGGACGATACGGAGTTAGTTTTAACCAGGCATTTCATGAAGTGATTCAAACTTGCGGTAATCTGCGGATGGAAGAAGCGGGAGCATGGTTGGGAGAGGATATCATGAAAGCCTACACCCGCCTGCATGAACAAGGTTTTGCAGCCAGTGTGGAAGTATGGGAAGAATCTTGCCTGGTCGGCGGGCTCTATGGAGTCACTTTGGGAAAGTGTTTTTTTGGTGAAAGTATGTTTTCTTTGGTTCCTAATGCGTCGAAACTAGCGCTTATCTATCTGGCACAAACATTTCAAGAATTGGGAGGGACCTTGATAGATTGTCAATTTGAGACACCACACTTAAAGTCAATGGGTGGAAGGTATATAGACTATGAGGAGTATATGAGGTATGTGCAGGAACCTTTCGAGTCTCTGTAAATGTCTCTTTTTTACCAATTTTGATTATCAAATCATCAGTCTGAAATAAAATATAGGATATAGAGCTAAGATTATCAAATATATTTGCTAACTTTGTTTTCGACATTACAAACAGAACTATTTACCAAGCCTCAGAAACAATATGAAAAAGAGATTCTACTGTTTGCTACTTACCTTCTTTGCTTTGTCTTGCTCCAAAGAAGAGGCCGATATGGATGGTGACAAAAATAAAGAAACAGAAAATAAAGACATAAAAATTATATTAGAAGCAGAAAAAAGTTCTCAAAACATATTTGCTCCTATTGTGTTCTACCAATCTTTTGATTTTGGTAAAGATGCACCTTGTTTAAGCGAAGTGTATGATTCCATAGTGTGGAAATCATCTCATTCCCCAAATAGTTTTAAAGTATTCAGTCATTCAAATTACGCCAGATATGTGGAAACAACATTCTTCAAATGGGCACATGTTTATTACTCACCCGGCACATACAAGACTTATCTGCTAGGTTACAAAAACAATGAAATAATCTATAGTAGTGATACAATATCCATTGATATCACAAATAAAAAAGATTTCCTAGCTTTCAATTGGAAAGACGTAACCGACTCCAGTTTTATCACAGGCTATGCAAATAATCTAGACGAATATCATCTGAGTACACAGACTCATATCCATCAAGGTATTCCATCTGTTGTGCTGTATGCTAGAAGTGAGAAATATGAAAAAGGGGGATCTATAAAAAGTAAACAGATACTGTATGACTACATAAATTCATTTTTCTCATTACCTAATTATACCGCAACCTCAGACGAATCTTTGAGAAAAGAATTCAGCACTATATTTTCATTTCAAGAAGAGAATGCCATTCCACTAAACATTTGGCTTACCCCCAAAGCTAAAATTGTACTCCTCAGAAAAGATTTCAAGGGACTAGAGAGCGAATACAAAATTTATGCCGAACCAGGAGATTTGATTTAACCTGCAAAACACAATTGTTTAACTAATGAAACATCAACTCTGTATATAGCTACATTCAACAAATAGCACTACCTCCCCAAGCTATTCAGCTATTCTGACGGATCTTAAACAAGATTCGTTACAGAGTTTTATACCCCTATTATCAATTCATACAGATTATGCACCATCCCCAAACCGATAAGTGCATAAGCATGGTGTATACATTAAGTTAAACAATGAATTATACATATAGACAAATATGGCTCATCAACTTTCCCATAATGATGAGCGTTTTAATGGAGCAATTAATCAATATTACCGATGCCGTCTTTCTGGGCCATGTCGGTGAAGTGGAACTTGGCGCATCTGCCTTAGCAGGAATATATTATCTGGTAACTTATATGCTAGGCTTCGGTTTCAGCATAGGGCTGCAAGTCATGATTGCCTGCAGGAATGGAGAACAGAACTATGCCGAGACAGGACGTACCTTCTTTCAAGGACTCTTTTTCCTTTCCGGACTAGCGCTCTCTTTATATTTGTTGATACAGGGCCTTTCTCCCTTCCTTTTGAAACAATTAATTACCTCACCGGAAATCTATCAGGCCATAACGGACTATCTGGACTGGCGCAGTTTCGGACTTTTATTTTCATTTCCCTTTCTGGCACTCCGGGCTTTTTTTGTGGGAATAACAAAGACCAGGACCTTATCTTGGTCTGCAATAGCAGCCGTACTTATCAACATTCCTTTCAATTATCTATTGATATTTACCTTAAAGTTTGGGATAGCAGGATCGGCAATAGCCTCAACGCTGGCAGAAATGGTATCTTTAATCATTCTCCTTATCTATATGTGGAGAAAGATTGATAAAAACAAATATGGACTACAACCGGTAGTTGATGGAAAACTATTGAAAAGACTGTTTTACCTGTCCGTATGGAGCATGCTGCATTCTTTTATCAGCATGGCGCCATGGTTCCTGTTCTTCGTCGCCATCGAACATTTAGGAAAGATGGAACTGGCCGTATCCAACATTACCCGCAGCGTTTCCACCCTCTTTTTTGTGATTGTCAGTTCTTTAGGAACCACCAATAGTTCCTTGGTAAGCAATCTTGTAGGAGCTGGACAACGAAAAGGTGTTTTTCCTATCTGCCACAAAATCATCAAAATGGGATATGCCATCGGTCTTCCACTGGTAGGAATCGCATTGCTTTGTAATTATTGGATTATCAGATTTTACACCAACAATGAAACACTGGTGCAACACACTGTCCCCCCTTTCATCGTTATGCTGTTTAATTATGTATTCGCAGTGCCCGGATATGTTTACATCAGTGCTGTCACTGGAACCGGAAAGACAAAAATTGCCTTTATCTTTCAAATGGTTACCATTATGGTATATCTTCTTTATCTTTACTGGCTGAGCCACTGTATATATGCACCTCTAGCGGTATATATGACAACAGAATATCTGTTTGTCATCATGTTAGGAATACAATCTGTCATTTACTTGAAAAGGAAGCATTACTAAGTTCCTTGCCACACCCTTTCTCCCGATTCATTCCGGCAATAAATAGTTATTTATAACTATCTTCAGTTTGAAAGCTTTTCTCTACTTTTGCAAACTCACCATAAAAGATAGCGTATGAATATTTTCGACATTGCCAAACAGAATCAGGAGAAAGCCTGGCAAGTTATCAAAAACACGAACATCATCCAGATATGGGAAGATGCCGGTGCAAAAATTAATCTGGTAGGTTCACTCAGAACAGGGTTACTGATGAAACATAGGGACATTGATTTCCATATTTATTCATCACCCTTGAACCTAGCGGACAGTTTTCTGGCAATGGCCAGACTAGCAGAGAATCCGTCTATCAAAAGAATAGAATGTGCCAATCTACTGCATACCTCTGAAGCCTGTATTGAATGGCATGCATGGTATCAGAATGAAGAAAACGAACTTTGGCAGATGGATATGATTCACATCCGGGAAGGTTCACGTTATGACGGTTATTTTGAAAAGGTAGCCCAACGCATTTCGGAAATTATGACCGATGAAATACGGGAAACTATTCTAAGGTTAAAATATGAGACACCGGAAACCGAGAAGATTATCGGAGTGGAATATTATCAGGCAGTCCTCCGAGATGGGGTACGGGATTATAGCGGATTTAAGGAATGGAGAAAGCAGCATCCTATTACGGGAGTAGTGGAATGGATGCCTTAACCCGATGAAATCGGGCAATCAGCTTAACAGCCCCGACTCCTGTCCCAGGCGTATCGCCTCCAAAGAGTTGTGTACTCCCAGCTTACGCAACAGATTTTGCCGGTGAATATGGACGGTATGAATACTGATACATAATTTATCGGCAATTTCTTTGCTTAAGAATCCTCGTTGGATGAGGCGTAATATCTCCATTTCACGTCCGGTAAGACTGACAACCGGATTCATTATCACCACACCGGGTGAAAACATTTCTCCATTTCTCAGATTCAGAACAGTACATTCCACCTGTTCTGATTCTTTCTGACCGGGGGCCATACTCATATTCCCTATAATGAGCCATGCTTTTCCGTCATGGCTCTGTTCCAAAACTTGATGCCTGCTTGTTACACGCACATAGTTACCACGAGCATTGAGTATACGAAAACTATATACATTACAATAGTCATTCCGATGTTCCAAAGGCTGGTTATAAATGAACTTCCCCAGCCTGACTTGCAAGTCTTCCAATAGGGAACGATCATGCGGATGAATACGCGACTCCAGATAATCACCCTGTTTTTCCAATGTTTCTATCTTGTGCCTGTCATACCCCAACCAATCGACAAAACCCGTAGAAGCATACGCATAACATCCTTTATATACATCCACCACGAAAGAACAGCCGCCATTGATTCTAGATAACTTCCGGAGCATGGATTTATCCCGTTCCCATACTGCATAATCTATGTTTTTGCAAGACAAATGTTGCTTTGCCCACAATTCCTCACGGGTGACATCTGTTACACTCATATTCTTACTCTTTATCAAAGTAGTACTTCAAGAGGATAGATCTTCTCAGCTTACTCACTTACTTTTGTCAAAGTAAAACAGTCAATATCCGGAGCCCAGCAAAATGAACTTCCCATACGTACCTTATTATACCCTGCTTTCAAATGCACCGGAACAGTAATCGAAGCTATTTTTTGAGTTTCATCCGCCGACAGCGAATCAAGAAGAATCCTTTTTTCATTATTCACACAGACTTCCAGCTTACGGTCTGCTTTAGGCACATAGCGGATAGTCATTTCGTATTTACCGCCTTGCTCACTGTACACCTCTTTCCATTCTGCAAAATTCTCTTTTCGCCCTCCCAGATAGCTTACCTTCATGCCTCCGGATGCTTCATGTAACGGAACATATACGATGCTTTTCGGAGTCTTTCCCAAATCATTGAAACAAGGCAGATAAGCCCATTCCGCTTCATAAACAGTCGGTTCCAACCTCTTTTCGGACTCCATACGTAAAATCAGCACACTATGGGGAGGCAATTCCCGATTCAGAACACCCCCTTTTATCTCCGGTAAATCCTGCTGTTTCATCAGGTCTCGTACCTTAACTTTTCCTCCTAATTCCAAAATATTCATCGGAACTGTAAAGTTACAAATCGTGTCCGAAGGATTGTATAAAGCAACCGCACGTACATTACCACGCTTCCGTTCTATATCTTTCACCAACACATACCCTTCATTTTCATGCTGAACTACGTATGCCTGTAATCCTAAAGGGTCTTGGTTCAAAGCTATCAATTCTTTATTTTTCAACAGTTTTAATGACGCCTCCGGAATGGTTGTCAGATCACATCCTATCAACAAAGGTGAACTCATGATGCACCACATTCCAAAATGCACCTCTTCCTCTTCAGGCTTTAGCCCCCGGCCTATTTCCAACATATCCATATCATTATAATGACCTTCTCCCGCATAGGCAGACAGATAAAGATTTTTATTGATAATATACTTTACTGATCCCCACTCCGGACGGATATCCGCACTGATTCGCCATGAACGAGCAATGTTTCTAGCCCAAGTACCCGGGAAAGCCCATCGACAGATATTAATAGAAACATGTCCGCAACCCAGATTATCTATAGCCTGACGAATCTCTGTATATCGCTTTTCCTCTTCCAAATTCAATTCCTGACCGGCTCCGCAATAATCAATTTTGATAAAATCAAATCCCCACTCTTTAAAATACAACGTGGCATCCTGAAATTCATGTCCATACAAACCGGAACCTATTCCGTTCATATCTTTATCCCAGATAGAACCACAAGTATTGCTTCCCGCATCCGAATAAATGCCGGCTTTTAATCCTAAAGAATGAATATGATCAGCCACCCCCTTCAATCCGTTCGGAAAACGTTCGGGATGTGTTTGCATCACTCCTCTTTCATCCCGCCATCCAAAAAAACCGTCATCTACATTCACATAGGAATAGCCCACTTCTTTCAACCCTTTCTGCACCATAGCATCCGCTTGTCTTATTATTAAGGTGTCATTGATATGAACCCGATAGGTATTCCATGAGCTCCACCCCATAATAGGAGATTCAAAAACTGTCGTATTTTGGGCGAATATGCCGGAACATAGACCAAAAGCTAAAGTCAAAAACAAATTTCTCATATTCATTAATTCTCATTTTTTACTTAAAGAAATCATCAAGAAGGTATATCTTATGATCCTAATGGTTAACAGGAAAATAAAATCAGTTTTATCATGTAGAGAGCAAAGATAACGAAAAACTCTTACCCCACCATATACTATCCCGGAATTTTTCGGCAGGCAGGATAGCGGCCATCATAATCCGGGAATTAGTTGAACTTTAAATATAAGCCAAACTGACAAATATCTAAAAATACTGATAGGAAAGATATAAAAGAAAGCAGGTAATTACATATGTAATTACCTGCCTAATGCGCTTTTAAGTAAAGTTATGTACTTTGTTTGGTGGTGCCACCAGGAATCGAACCGGGGACACAAGGATTTTCAGTCCTTTGCTCTACCAACTGAGCTATGGCACCAAGTCAGTGGTTAAGCACATAGGAACTTACTTCTCAGCACATTCAATAAAAAACCTTAGCTTCTCGTTTGTGGTTGCAAAGGTAGACATATTTTTTGATTCTACAAATTTTCTACAAATTTTCTGTGAAATTCTTTTTGATTTCAAAAAAATGCCTTACCTTTGCACTCGCAAAACAGAAACGGAATGTAGCGCAGTTGGTAGCGCACTACGTTCGGGACGTAGGGGTCGGGCGTTCGAGTCGCCTCATTCCGACATTGTAAAGGATAAGCCACTGAACTTCAGTGGCTTATCTCGTTTTTAGCAAATCCGCCGGGACGAAATCGAGACGGGAATTATTAACCATTTGTTTCTGCTGTTAGCAAAAACAAATAAAAAAAAATGTCCAAAATCCAAGAAATCAAGAGTTACACACCACCTGTATTACATACGGGTAAAGATTGGTACATTGACTTTTACGCATTCAATCCTGTTGACGGAGTGATGAAACGGAAAAAGATCAAACTGAACTTCATCAAATCCGTTAAGGAAAGAAGGGCATACGCCAAAGGATGCATCAACAGATTATCAGAAAAGCTCGCAACAGGATGGAATCCTTGGATTGAGCAAGAATGCGGCAACGCCTTTCTACTGTTCAAAGATGTAATAGACAAATACCGCACTTTTCTCGCCAAAATGCAAAGAGATGGGAGATACCGACAAGAAACGATCAAATCTTATAGCTCCTACCTTCGTAATATGGAAATTTTCAATGAAGAGAAAAAGGTCCCTATCACCTACATTTACCAATTTGATAAGGATTTTTGTGTCATGCTGCTTGACGAAGTGTATATAACTAGGGATAACACTGCTTTTACGCGCGATAACTATCTCGGTTTTTTGAAGTCTTTTTCCACCTTCTGTCTGAACCATAACTATTTAACACAGAATCCGACAGCTGGGATCAGCAGTCTGGGAAGAAAAGGGAAAAAAAAGCTACGCAACATCCTACCGCCGGAAACACTTGCAAAAGTGAGCGACTACTTAAAGAGCCATAACCCCTATATGTTGCTGGCAAGCTATATTCTATACTATTGTTTTATCCGACCGGCGGAAATGGTAGGATTGAGATTAAGCGATATAAGTTTGAAAAAGCAAACGATATTCGTATCAGACAATATATCAAAAAATCGCAAAGATGGCACTATTACATTACCATCAAAAGTCATACATCTCATGTTGGACCTGCACATTTTCAACAATCCCGGTGAATATTATTTATTTTCTGACGGGTTTCGTCCCGGTAAGACAAAAAGATCTGAAAAAATGTTCCGGGACTGGTGGGCACATCATCTCAGAAAAGATTTAAAGCTTTCCGCCCAATATAAGTTTTATTCCTTAAAAGATACAGGTATAACGAATATGTTACGACATTATGATGTGTTAAGCGTACGTGACCAAGCTCGCCACAGCAGTATATTGATGACAGATATTTACACGCCTCATGATATACAGGAAGCCAATGATCTTATTAAAAATTATCAAGGAGATTTTTAGTAAGCAGATATCAAGCGGTTACCCGTCACGGGCCCGCTTGACATTATAAAAAAGTAAAATATGAGATTTTATTTATTATCCTCAATCTTCGCTCTGATTTGTTGAAGTAGTCTAAAAGCTCCGGCCATCTTATAGTTGCCCAAACATTGCTTAGCTTGCATGATACAGGATTCAACAGTAAGCTTCAAATCCGGTGTGAAAGCGGATTTGTCTATCTGCATTTCTTTAGGAAGTTCATCAGCATGGTTGTTGAACCATACGATCATTTCATTCAATTCCTCTTCGGAATAAGATTCTTTTTTTTCAGCCATAATACATAAGTTAATGTTAGTTCCGGCAAAGATAACAAAAAATAGCCCCGACTCATCACGAGCTGGGGCAGTTCAATTTATAAATTTAAAGTCTTATGATGAAGATTGTCTGTTGCGCCAATGTTTTCGTACTATCAGCACAACGACAAGCAAAACTGTTGCACAAACACAAGCAAAACCGATTTGTTTAGGCAGCGTGGATTCTTTTTTCTCCTTTATGGTTTCTGACCGGTTTTCCTCACGGGTATTGGAAGTGGTTTCCTTGTCAGCTTTCACCTCCGTACAGTCTTTGGTTGCAGTTTCCGTCTTTCTATTTTTGCTGAAATCACCTCCTACGTGACCGTCAGCTAATAACGGAGGTTTCCCGGTCAGGCTGTCAGACGGTTTTCTTGTATCATAAATCTGAAAATCAATCACATAGCTGCCATTAGTGCTTATCAGCTCTCTTAAAGAAGTAGTAGAACCATATACGATATTGACCGATTCACTGGCACTGTCCTTCCTGATTACTTCTGTGTCTGAATTGGCAGATTTATACGAGCTGCCACATGATCCGAACAGCAGGAACAGACACATGAAGGGAGCCAGCAATATATGCCGGCTTACCCAGTTCATAACTCTAACCAACATAAGAGATATCATTTATGCGGTTCATCCACCCTCTCTTAAATTTATTATTGGTCGGACGCTGAAGACAAATATCCTCAATAAAGTCAAACCGGGCAATCTTAATCATGTCGAACAACTCACGCGGATTCTTGGCATTTACTGCGGCAATGGTCTTGGGACCTACAATGCCATCCACCGTAACACCAAGCAAGCGTTGAGGAATCTTAATTCCGTGCGCACCGGATGCCCACACCCAGTCCACAAGAATATTTGCCACAGACTGATCCTGTATCAAATCAGCTTTCCATCTATCCCAATAATGTGGTTTGAGTACACGATTAACAACGTCCTCACGAGTAAGCAGATGTAGATCATCCACATCTATGTCACCGTCACCATCCTTGTCATAGCCGCACGATTTCCATGTGCCGATAGTCACGCCCATATTGGTAGCCCCTCCCAAATCGTCAGGGTCATTTACAAAACCGCCTTCCCATTTCAGTATAAACGGTACAAGTTTTCTTACGTCAGCCATTTTTATTTTCCTCTTTATCTTTTAATTTATCCACTAAATGATTAAACTTGGTTGTTACATAAACTCCGATACCAAATATGCCTCCGGCATACATCAAGCATTGAGCAAAAAACCACAATACGGATTCATGTATCTGACCTGTCGGTTCCACAATGAACCCCGCCACAGACAAGCCAACACCGGACATTAACATACCTACTGCTGTATAAATCTGCACTTCTTCTTTTGTTTCTTTCTTCATGATATTTTTTATGCCGCTTTATAAAAACAGGCACAAACCAACCAATAAATAACAATATAAAAAAAGACAAGATAAATTGACCATAAAGCTTTCTGCTAAATCCAATAGTAGAAATCTAGTAGAAATATTAACATACAAACACTTATTTCTACTGAATATCTACCACTATTCAATAAAATGATATTATCAATTGATATTCAACTTATCATCCAAGTTCCGGCGGAACTTAGGCTAAAAACAGGAGATATTATGGCAAAAATGCATAAACTGACCAAAGGTGGACAAACCATATTCCCGGCTACCATCTATGATGCGGTGGTCAATCCCAATACACGCAAGAGCCTGACGGTGGAACTTTCCGAGTTAGAAGTTGAAATCAATGGATATGTTTTTAAATTATCTGAATTTGAAATCGGACAATGGACGGGTACGGGACAATCCATTCATCCTAATTCCACAGAAGGTTACTTAAGATTTAAACAAGCTTTAGACGTTGATATTCCAACTGGATTTGTGATAAGTGTCATAGATACCAATCACAATCAAGTCAGACTTGCCGATTTGGGATTGGTTGTTAAGTTTACAAATGCCGAAGGTGATCATGTTGAATCAGGATACGTTGCTAGTGGCTATCAAATACAGGTTCAAGGTACTGCGAAATATATGTATATACATGCTTCAACCGAAAAGATAAATGCCATTTCCGGATATAGTATTCTGGGATTATATTATAAGCCTGTAATTGATTATGTACAAGAAACCTATACAGAAATAAACAAATCCAAAGAAACAGCAGAAGAGGCTAAAGAGATTGCAAATAACACATCAAATGAACTCAAGTCTCTTTCGGAAGGTGTGGAATTGCCTTATTTGCCTTGCAATACTCTTGAAATATTGCTCAAACATGCTTATGTGGGTAATACGTTGGGAGACAATCCTATCTCCAATGCCACAAATAACGCTTATAGCAGGATTGATGTATCCAGCATAGAGAACGGTACACTTCTTTATCTGAAAAATGCGGAAGATGCAAATGTTTTCATGGGAACATGGAAATTCTTTGGCTCTGATGGCAACCAGATTACTGCTACGGTAAGTGGAACATCAGGAAAGGACAGAGGGTATCTTAAACCGGATGGTGCTACAGTATTAGGACTACATATAGGTATAGCTTCAATAACAGAGGATGATCAGGAACAATGGATGAAATCTTTAAAAATATATGGTATTCCCTATGTTCAGACCGGGCTTAAAGGTCAGATATCCGAACTGGATCAGAAAGTTGAGAAAAACAGGGATGAAACGGGAGCCAATATCAAGGATTTGAATGAAAGGTTGGAATCTATGGAACATAAAGACCAGTCCTATAAAGAAGCGCTGAAAGTTCTTTTTATCGGATCATCCTTCGGTGTGGATACAGTCAGAGAAGTGGGTAGCATTTGTGCTTCATTTGGAAAAAATGTAATTTTGGGAAATGCTTATATAGGTGCAGCCACTTTAGATGTTTTTTTGAAAAGGTTTCAAGGAAATAAGGGAGTTACGTATTATAAATGGAAATATCAGGCAACGACATGGGAACAATATAACGGTACGACAGGAAAATGGTCTAGCGAGCCTGATTCTGATATAACGGATGAAGGGGAACCTGCACCGGCAAATGACACAGTCTTGATGGACTGGTTGTTGGCTGATGAAGCGTGGGACTTCATCATCATGCAAAACGGGGCTTATCAATCCCCTTATGAGGACCAATCCTCTTTTTGGGAAAAAGGAGAAGATGGACAAATAACAAGGAACATAGTACAAGAATTGATCGACTTGTGTAAAAAAGCCTGTCTCTATAGTAATCCTGTATTCTGTATGAACATGACTTGGGCGTTCAGCATTTATCATACAATCTCCGAGTCGCACGGTCCCAATGGTGCAGATGATGATTACTGGTTGAGTTATGGAAACAACCAAAAGGAAAGACAATTGGGTATGTGGCGTAATATTGCCAAAAACTACAAGGACTGCATATCCAATTGCCCGGATGTCAAATTCATCATTCCATCCGGAACAGCGGTTCAGAATGCAAGAACTGTCATACAACTAAGACAGTCTACAAATTATGCTTCCGCTTCACCTGCAATCCCAACTATTCAGAAGGCTGAAACTATTACCGATTTGACTACCGTTTCTGATACTTATCCGTTTATGAACAACGTGGCGAACTGGACGAACAAGAATGACTTTACTCGTGATACCATTCATGCGGATTTTGGCATAACAAGATATTTGGTTGCCGCAACTCTATTCCAATCTTTTATAGCAAAAATATACAATCTTGATATCGCAGACTGTAGCTATAGAATATCTCAAGGAGGAGGAGATTACAGGGAACAATTGTGTACGCCTGTAGATGAGGAGAACTTTGCATTGATAATACGCGCTGTCAAAGCTGCTGTAGGCAAACCTTTTGAAATTACAACCCTAGTAGAGTAACCCGGAAAGTTATCAGTAACACTCAAAACGTATAGTTATGATACGAAAATTAATCATCAGAATAATGAACCATCTACCCGTAGAAGTGCATCCGGATGCGGAATGGTTTTAATCATAAGGGCTGATCTAGGGATAAGGTCAGCCCTTAATAGTAAACTCATTACTCTACAGATTCACTTGTGTCTTGTTTCAATTTTTCAATATAGTTTTTTAAAGTTTTTATATAATCAGGAACATCACTTTCCGCATATTTTCCAAAATCTTCAAATTGAATATACGAAGGTGAACCATCGCTTATAATTGGATAAACTTGTTCCAATTCAGCTTTCATATATTTAGCGTGAGTAAACATATCATCCAAAGCATGTTTACGGTCTTTTTGGAGCCTCCCATTTTTAGATTTACATTTAGATTCCTTATATTTCTCTAAATGATATTCTAAACTAGATACTACTCGTTCTAATTGACTGATGTTTCTTTGTTTTTCATCCATATTCTTATATTTTTAAAATTTCAAGAACAAAATTAAAAAACATTTGATATAATGGTCTTGTTTGATATAAAATTTTATGTCATAACAATTCCCTCAACCGATATGGTCACATTATCCATTATATTTTTAATTGTATAAATATCAAGCCCGGGAGCTGATAAAGTGCTGTCTTTGGCAACAGGGCTTCCATTAGCCTTTACGCTAGCCGAGCTACCATCGTATCCCTCCTGTATGGTCAGCTTTACGCTAAACTCCCCACCTTCAGAAACGGGAGACACGCTGTTATTATATGCTTCAAGTTGATAGCCGTTTCCTTGCTGCATGGTAACAGTATATGTACGTGTGGAAGCCGCCATAGCCTCAATGTCTGCGATAGGAGTCATTTCCAGCATTCGGGCAATTATTTCACGGGCGATCCTCTCATAATAAGGTATGCCGCCGTGTGTCGGATCAATGATGGTATCATCAGTATAATGACTGTAAAACCAAGTCTTGTTCATATCATTAATACCGGTCTGCAATTTGGATTCAACGTATTTGATCCCCCACAGATTCAGCACCTTGATCATGTCAGCGGAAATATTGTTTACCGCAGTAGAAGTTTCACACACGTGAGGAGGTAAGACAAACAGGATATTGATATTACGTGCGACAAGCACTTGATTAATTCCGGTGTAATCCACCTCATTATAGTATCCTTTCACTTTCATATATCTGTAGTATAATTTGGACAGGAGCACATTGATCGCTCCGCAAAGTGTGTTTGTATCATGGTTCGTTATAGAAATATCTCCCAATGTGTAGCTGCCTCTGTCGTTGGTCCCTCCTGCGACATTTATCAAAACCGCATCTTCTGCGAGAGCATTGATACGGATATCCTGCCAAAAAGCATTACCATTTGAACCACTGATACGCGTTCCTCCGATTCCGTGCCATTGTGACATTGTACCTAACATCCGGTCTATAAAAAACTGGTATCCGGGATTCTGAGAGATACTGTCCCCTAATGTATCAGTAATCTTGTCGGTCCACCATGTTCTGACATCCCAGTTATGGACTATCTGGTAAAGATACAGATAGTCGGTCGGCACAGCCTGCTTCACATGACTGATATACGGTGTCCTGTCTCCACCTCCGCCCAGTTTTACCATCAAATCACCTGTCTTGTTATTAATGTGGAACTCAAACCGTATCTTAGAGGTTCCTTTACGGGCTGCGAACATAAGATAAGGGGAACTACCACCTTGTGTGTTCAGTTCCCGTTTCGGAATATATACACCATCATCTGTATAACAATATATATGTCCTGATGTAACACCCTGAACGGAAATGACTCCTTCTGATGGACAGTCTATAAAATCCGTGATACGGTATGAGGGATTGGATACAACCGCACCGGTTAACGCGTCAAGATACGCATTGGTCAGATTGCCGTTAAACAGATTGTATGTTTTTGTTTCAGCGAGCGACAGGCTCTCACCCATCTTCTCCCACTGTGCATTCTTTCTGCCATAAATACGATCATCCACAGGCGCTTCTTCCACCGCATTGATTTCTTTCAGCAGATCGGGATTTTTAATCCAATACTCCGCAGAATTGGAAGGGGAGTCGTTGGTCACAACCAAAGAGGACACATTACTGGTTATAATCATGTTGACCTCTTCCATGTCTGCTATATCCGCATAATCCGCAATCTGGAAATAGGATGCCGGAAGTCCCATGCCCGTCTGCGTCTTGAACGAACCGGTAGTTATTATAGCACCCTTATAATCCAGAATAAAAAATGTCACGCTATAATATTGGTTTGCCCAAATTTTATCGGTATTCTTTACTTTAAATATCGGATAAATGGCCCATCCATCAGAATTCTGCATATAGCCGGTAGCGCCTTTTATAAACCGCACATTCAGTAGTGCGTTTTCCATATCAAGCATGGAATTTCCTCTCACTCTATAATCACTCAGAACATTGACCGGAAGATCGTACTCCTTGTTCCAGTAATTGACAAGGTTCTCAAGAAATATTTTACCACCATTCTTGGCAAAACACATTGAAACCTTGTTATATACGAGTTTGGTATTCAGAGTGAATGAGTACGTTCCAATTTCTGTATTATAACTGAAGCCTCCTGTATCATCATCTATATATGCCAACGCCGTAGGGGTGTTACCCATATTCTTCAAAATATCCTTGAATAGAATAAACGCCGGACTATCCTCCCTGCTGATCTCAATACAAAGATAATCGCTGTCATTTACATATTTTTTTGTTCCGGCAATAATCTTGACGTTATCTCTTATCACAAACTTGTCGTACAATGTTGTAGATTTATCAACAAGTTTCATTACATAATTAGAAAGGGAGTCATTTGGAGCTAATTCAGCTAGTTCCGTAGTCAGGCTCTTGCGTGTTTTGGGGTTAACCACCGCATCGGTTGTGGTAGCCGGGTAAATGGTTTGGCTACCTTTGGTCAGCTTATATATTTTTGCCATAATAAATCTCCTATATTTCTAGATTAGTAACTGTTTCTTCTTCCTCTTCCGGTGGCAAAGGAGGTACAAAATCACTCAGCACATCTTCATATTCATTATCCGACAATGGGAACGCCTGAATCGAATTATATGCGGCATAATCGGGATAAGATGTTATTTCCACCGTGCTTTCATCGGTTTTCCCGGTAGTCAGTACGATTCCTGTATCTTCAACGGAAACAAGGTTGCAGATGCCATCCCGAAAGTCTGAATCGGATATGAAGTATTCACGTTTTACCTTCAGCATACCGGGAGAAAAACAGGGGTTGTCAAAAGCGACAAGCAGGTTGCCGTCTTCCATGCGGCTGCAACCCACATACTCATGCCCGTCAAAGGAGGCTATGAACTTTCCCTTGAACGGATTGAAGTAAGTGAACCGGAAAGGAGTATTCACATCCCCGTTCAAGTTCTTCTCTATGATCTTAAAATCGGACTGATAATTGATTCTCATAACTATAATATTGATGTTACATCGTCTATCTCCTCGGCTGTCAGGTAGCCGGATAAGTCAAAACTTCCGCCACCTCCTGTCGTGCCAGTGGCACTCCATGTTCCCTTTGTCTTGCATTGATATATAGGACCCGGTATGGTGTCACCCACAACAGCCCAGTCACCTACAACAGGAGATGGAACAGCCGCTTTCAGTGATTCAAGAGTAGGGAACAACCCCTTGTTGCGGATGCCGTTCTGCTTGACCTTCTCCACTTCGGTGGAAGTCTTGCTAAAGTTGTTGTTAAGACGGTCTGCCGCCTCACTCCAAGTACCTGTCTTGTTAATAGTATTCAGTTCCATATCACTTCACTTTATTTGGGCAATTGGTTTTGATCCCATACAATCTCAGAACCTTTAACCATAATTATGCGTCCTCCCATTATCTGGGTCTGATATATATAACCGTCACTTCCTTTTTGCTCCGCGACCATACTATCCGGGCGGAAATATAATCTATCACTGCTAGAAGGATCGAACATGGAAATACTGGGAATCATCCCTCCAAGTCCGTACTGTAGGGAGATACTGAACAGTTCTTCTCCATTATAATCATACATTCTGATAGACGGTACGGAATACTCATCCTCAGGGGATATTACGATCTTGTAACCATTGGATGATATGACATTGACAGTACCACTAAACTCTCCCTCTCCTTTTATCCAGATATTGCCATCCTCATCAATTTTAAAATTGCCGTTAGGTGACTTTACATTTTTAAAGATTCCGCTTTCCGCATTGACTTCACCTCTGAACTTACCACCTAGAGCATAGATATATCCTCTCAAAAACACATCACCGCCATGAGTGGCAACGAAGTTCGCCATGTTCGCCCATTCCGCATCTGTGGGCTGGTAATTAGGATCATTACGGAACCTCATTACAGTCAGAATCGCCTGTTCAAGTTTTCCTCCTGCCCAAAACGCCACATCATCATCGTCATTGTATATGCCGCTAACTCCGGCTGTGACCTTCTGTAACTTGCCATTCTTGTAATTACCCAGTTGGATCATATTGGCAAGTATCAAACCACCAAGAATATCCACAGATCCATCCTTGATTGCGCTCGCGATATAATTGATTGACTGAAAACCGGCTGTTGCCTTGTCATTGTCAAGAATTGAAGGCTTCCAGTCAGTAGCGATGGTTCCACGCTCTAACTGAAGGTCACAAACGGTTGCGGTACCACTGACAAGAAATATACCACTGCCATTGAAGGTGATCTTATGGGTATATCTCTGATAAGAGGATGTGAGAGGTTGAGAAACACTGAAAGAACCGCACGAAACAGACACAGACGTACCCTTTGCTTTATAACTGATAACATAACTTTCTCCTTTAATCAATGATACGGACTGGGACAAACTACCGATTGCAGCAGAGTACCCGGAGCCGGCATCACTGTCCGCAGATACGGTAGCCACACCCGTCCAATATTCCAGTTGCTTGCTAAAAAGTTCGGTATCCGCCGATAGCTCGGTAGCGGCAGACAGGTCCTCTGTCTCATAATCTCCGGTAAACCCGGAATTACGCAACAGATTGACACTTCCGACAGCCGCATTGTCTATCGCATCCTTGGCCTCTTGGGCAAGATCTGCGGCCGCCTGTATCTCATCCGGCAGACCTTCCATATTCTTCCATCCGGTAGAACCCTGCTCGATATGGAACATACCCTTGATATCAACACCTTTATCCTGAGTGTATTCCATGTAAGTGGTCCGGTCCTTGTCACCAATGTACGTATCTCCGTACACCTTCATCCGGGCCTTGCCGGTAGATTTGTCAAAATCAAAAGAAATGACATCTTTCCCGGTCAAGGTAAAATCATTAATACCCTGATACATGATGATAGACGGAGAAACTTCGTTCACCGAAGAGAGAATTATCGCCGCCTGTCTGGTGATATCAGTCTTATGGCCTAATCCCACGATATCATCACCTGCCACCGGAACATCGTTCTCGACATTAGGATCACACACGGTCTTGGACAGGTCTATATAATTCTCACCTACTGCTGTGACCAACCGCCAGTAATAGCGGTTGCCGACATGATGAGAAACGCCAGTCTTGATATTGCACTCCTGTGCGATGGCGAGAGATCCCGGAGTAAACTGGTTCTCTATCTCAATTCCGTCTTCCTCTTCCTTGAAATAACAACGGTAGACATCATCCAACTCATCCACACGGTTGCATTTCATGCCTGCATGGGAAATCACCTGCTCGCCACCTACATACGTCTTCTTCTTTACTTCAAGCTCGTCAAAAACGGCTTTGACCTTGACATACAGATAATCAACAACAGCCTGTGACATACCGTTCTCAAGTACAGTGATTCCACTACCGTTCTTACCAATCAAAAGACCTTTTAAAAAAGTGATCAGACCGTTGGCCGTGTCGTTATTTATCTTTGAGATAAAATAACGGGATATTCTGCCAAGAATATCTGACACGTTGAGAGAGACACCCATCCTCTCACCTATGATATCCCCGGCTATCTCTGTAATCGTACTTCTCAAAGCGGAAACATTGGCGGACAACTTATCTGTTAGCTCCACGGATATATCATACAGGCAATTTTTATCCGCCTTACAAGTAAATGAGTTCACATACATGAAGTATTCCTTATCATTATACTTTATGTATATACGCGAGTTCTCATTCAACAGACCAGCTAACATACTGTTTTCTGCAAGGAAGACACGTGAGAAACTTACAGAAAAAGAGAACTTCTCATCGTTGTTTTCAGACATATACTTTATCAACGCCTCATCTAATCTCTTCTCGGCGGCAAGCACAAGAGATTTCGGCATTTTAATACCTGTAATCACAAACTTATCCCCAACAGAAGGTTTATAGTTATTTGTGGCATTAGGCATAACAACCCCGAAAGTAGTATTGTCCTTTTTTACCGCAATCCAAACCTCATTTGTAGAAGTGTTTTGTTGGCTTTCTATATATTGGGATGTTTGTGAAGTAACCTTCTGTTCAAAATCTCCTGCTGGTAAGTTCCCGGAAGAATCCACCAATACAGGATTGAATGCCCTTCCCGGCTCATTGTCCTTATAGGTAACTCCTATTTCAAACTCGCAAGCAGCACAATTACCCGTAGTCATATTGATTACAGCCGTACCACCTTCCAAACCTTGTTCGAACAGGTTAAAACCGTAATCCCCATTATATATATGTAATTTTATGTAGAAATAAGAATGTACATACTCATCCGTGCCATTGAATATATTATTCCCTTCTCCTGTTCCGAGTTCGTCACTATCGTTATCATCAAAAGCAATATCCGCAATCTCACCAAATAACTGTCCCGAAGCGTTTGTTACATTTTCTATGGTAGGCTTTATATCGCTAAAATCTACCTTTATCTCTTTTACTCTCTTAGAAGAATATGTATTTTTGAAAAAATAGTAATCATTTGTACCGGGTATTTTATACGTATCGTTAAGTGCATTGTAGAATCTTTCCGCTCCATTTGTTTGTCTATAAATGGAAGGCATAAGGTTTTGCGTGCGTTCTATAGTACCTTTTTCATCATCATTCGGATAGTAGAAAGGTATGTTGTCAGAGCTACCAACACCAGTAACGCGATTGACGGTCTTATAATTGGCGTTTGTCTTTTTTATTGATACAAGCCCTTTCTTGTACTCGAAAGGAGTAGAAATTACATTCTCTGTATATCCTATGTGACAAACCTTACCTACAAAGTAATAAGGAAGTTCGTATATGGTATATATGGACTGTAACGCTTCTGCAAGGTATACGCTGTCAAGAGAAACAAGTTTGCTTTCAGAAGTAATATCTTCATCAATCACTATCGAATATCCGATACCCGATTTTGCCATTGAAGCGTTAAGGCGACCAACAAACTCGTTTATATCCCCCATGAACTTGACGGAAGTGGAATTGGAGTGATACGTGTCTTCCCCGGCTGTCACCACGTCCATGAAATATACGTTTTCCAGCACGATACGTTCTGAAACGAATTGAAGCTCATGCTTGTACATGATACTCTTGTTGTCCTTTGAGGATGTAGGCACTTGGTCAATATAATATTTTTCCCCCCTAAACTCAACAAACTCTTCTCCTGTCCATAGTTCGTCTAAGCATGAAGGATAGTTCAGTGTAGCGGTCAGTGTGGGAGTTCCTGCCATACGTTGTGCCGTATAGGTGTACTCACCTAATTTTGCAGGCATATCAGCATTCGGAAATTTTACTTTACTTCCTTGCGTATCAAGTTTTAATATGTACAGACTTTCCTTTTCCATTTATTCTTTTACCACATCAATTTGTTCCATAACTCCTTTGTCCTTTTTTTGCTGTTTCTCCAACAGCTTTTGAGCCTCTTCCTTCTCCTTTGCTATACGTTGTTCTTCATCGGGAACGGATTCGGTGTTTTTCTCAATGGCTGTTTTTGTGGAAAGAATGCCGGCTTGCTTCATTGAGATAAGCATATTGTTATACTCCGTTGCGCTGAACGGCTGCCAAATCTTGAACTTGCAGCTTACACGGAGTTTCTTAAACTCGGTAACGGCATTGGAATTTTCTCCTTTGTTCACAAGCTCCTTTGCAAGCCCTTCCTTGAACAGGCGCATCATCTTGTCGGCGAAATTCTGCCACTCGATAACACCCTGTTGGGCGTTCTTCAAGTCCAAGTCACGGGTAAGCGTGATAGCCAGTGCGCTTATGTCACCGCTCGACTTGACATCCTTCGGTAAAAGGAAAGTGCAGGAAGTGTTTATCTGTATCTTCTCGAACAGGTCTTGCAGACTGTCAAGCATTCCTTGCGGACTGGGGGGTGCTTTAAACTCTGCACTTCCGTTCCCGTCCATTGACTTGTCCTGCAAAATGATACTTCCGGCAAGTTTCTTGGTTGTTTCTGACAAATTGCCTTTGATATACAGAATGCCCCAACCGTTCCGTTTCTGAATGACAAAGAAGATGTTGTAGATAATTTCGTAAATCTCGATAAGGCTCTGGCCGTTGTTCCACGCCACATTACCGCGTTTGGTACACAATGGTATCTCGCTGAAACCGTGCAATATAGGACGTTCTCTTACAAAACCGTCATCGCCTGCTTCTTCACCGTCTATCGGTGTGTGCATACGGTACATGTAGGTATCATCGTAACTGTCAATGTATTCCACACCGTCCGCATCGGCATAATAGACACTTTCAAGAAGCCTGTCACCGTTGTTGTCATTGTGTGATATGATTACGTAACCATCTTCATAACTTATCAGGCGACACTTGATACGTCCTTTATAGTCATAATAGAACAGAAGTCCGGCATCGCCTGTGGCAAGCTGCGAACGGACTGCCTTTGTACGCCATCCATCCATATTCCTGTCTACCCAATACTCCTTGATTGTGGAATAGTTGGCTTTATCTTTCTCGGAAGGAGTGCCACCTCTCAAAGACAATGTACAGGGATTTCCGCAAAGGTAGATTACGTGGCTCGCCAGTATCTGTTCTTGGAAAGCTAATGCCGTGCGCTGGAACTTGATTTCCTGATATCCCCCATCTTCTAACTTGACGCAAATGCTCGGCAAGTTTTGATCAAATAATACCTCATGGCTCATCGGGTCAAGCTCTTTCAGAAACTTTTCCTGCGAAACGATATTCTTTTTTACATTCGGAAGCCTTGCCGTGCGTGTTTCGGTAATGGTTGCGGACTGACCGTCGGAATAGTCGTTTGTAGAGCAAGTGTCACTTCCTCTGAAAAACGGATTCTTCTGCAACAAGGCATTTACGTTCCGCAATAGATATGTTTTTTTCTCTTCCCGTGTCATTTTTCCGCATCAATTAGGTTGTAATACTTCATACAGGCTTCCTTGCTCGGCATTGCAGAACACTCTCTCGAAGTCCATTTGCAGATAATGTCGTGCTTCTGCGGAACAACGATTATTCGCTTCTGCCCCTCTTCCTCTTCAATATTGAATTTATCGTTCAGCTTCACGCGTGCATCCAACACGACCTTACTTGCTTTGATAAAAGTGTCTGAATCTCCACTTGTTTTCGCATCGTCAGCAATCTGTTTCATCTCCGATATTTCTTTCAGCAATGCTTCTCGGTTCTCATCTTTAGATATGGTAGTGATAGCACCGATGCCGAAAGGTTTCAGTTTCTCGGCAAGCATGGATAACACCTTGTTTGAAGGCTTTTCATCTTCTTGGTAAGCAACCTTTGCGGCAAGAGCCTTATCTACGAAAGAATCACACATTACCAAATAGGCAACATCTCTTACCCTTGCTTCAATTCCTTCTGTTTTAAGGGAATTGAGAATATCCTTTATGTCGTTATAGCTTATCATGTCCTAATACCATAAATGTTCATCGTAAATACTTCCTTCTGTCTGTGCATGGAACGCTTGTTTGGTTTCTTCTTCGTGATTGTAATACCCTGCTTGAATCTCATTCCCGTATTCAATGTTAGCGCACGGAAGCATTCTCATAGCGCATGGGTCTAACAAGTCCATCGATCTGCCTTTCCCCAACATCTGATTCATTTTCTTCTTGTTCCAAAGCCGTTTCTTTCCGCTCTGCATATCATCAAACCGTACAACAGAGCATTCTTCCATAAACTCGTTCTCAACCGTCACTTTGTATTTCAGGTTCTGGTGAGTGTATGTCTGTACGGCAAGTTTATCGTCAAAGGTTAGATTACCTTCCTCGATCATCTTGCATAATCTGATATAGCACATATCCTTTACTGTCATTGCGGTAAGTTGGTAAAGCCCGAAAGGTTTATTTAGTGAGATATAAGGTACTGCATCGGGAATGTAATCATTAAAATACCGTCCGGCAGTCGCGTCAAAAATGATATGGCTTTCAGCTGTTCCATGCTCAAATGCAAATGTCTTCACTGCCATAGCGTTTTCTCTCGGAGTGGACTTGCTAAGAATGAGAATGTCGTATGCGTGAAATCCATCCCATGCAAGTGCAACAAGGTTGTCTGTACCATAATCCGCCAAATCCACGGTAATCCATTTGTCACCGTTCACGGCTGGGTTGTTGTTGAATACGCCTTGCGCGGAAGTGGATGGAATAGGTATCTTTTCGTTTTCTTCGGGGTCAACGTTGAAGTTTCCCTCAATGATAGCTTGTGCCATTTTACCGCCCGAAGCGGCAACAGAGCCTATGTAATTAGGATTATTTTCAAGCATAGCCCTATTTTCAGATAGCTTACCTTGATAGAATACGAATGACTTAATCATATTCGTATAGTCAAAATCACCTCCAATACGGGCAAGTTTTCTATCAATATCTATCTTACACTTAGCATAAACTTCTTCTTTGGAATCACCCCAAACCACATCATCAACGGTAGAACCGTTAACATAGAAGTATCTCACTTTCCCGTTTCTATCCGGCATAATAAAACCGTCAACCCCAATGTACCAATCCAAGAACTTTCTCGTCCAATGGCTACGTTTCGGGTTAAGGGTAGCAAAGAACTTTCCCGTAAACGTCTTTGAACGTCCACGGTTACGGGTCTGCACATAGCTGAATGCTTCCCAAGACATTTCGGTAATCTCATCAATACATATCGCATCAATCTGTTTACCTTTCCATTGCTCACGCATTTTGTCAAGATTAGTATCATCTATATAGGTCAAGTCGCAATATGCACCACTTGGGAATGATATGCGAGGGCTATCGGCAGTCTTTACAGAACAATAGTCACCGAATATAGCCTTGAATGTATCTACGAATGAACCTCCCGTCTTTTGCGACTGCAAAGACCTACGTGTAATAACCGCACGGAAATCCCCATCTGTCATTAACGGTTCTGCAAGAGCAAGGACAAGAGCAAAGGAATTGTGAGTAACGGTAAAATCATCAACCATATAAAGTCCGCTCGGATTGTCAACGGAAATACATCTTCCCTCCTTCATACCGATATATTCAGCACTTACTATTGTCTTTTCAAGTTTTAAATCCTTGTCAATTTCTACGTACCCATATTTTTTTACTCTGTTTTTCTTTTTGGGTAATGAAACTATCTCATCATTAAATTTAGTACATATCCAAATTGTATATGCTTCATTACATGGATGGAATACTCCATCTCCGTCTTTATATCCAGCTTTCTTTGATGTTATAGAGGCTCTACCGCCTAAAGAGCGTACAACAAAAGCAACATCTTCTGCAAGTTTCTTGCTTATCGTAGTATAACTTAAATGGCCTCTATCGTCTACATATCCATCCGTATCAAGCAGACCACATAACAGTTCCTTTCTTTCTTCTATTGTAGAGTATTTATAAAATTTTGGAATGAATTTGTTTGCAGCTGTACATCCATTCATCTTTAAAGTCTTTATATCCTCTACTATATTATTATTGCTTATGACATAAGTTGCACATGAATCAATGTAATTGGCATACTTTTTAGACATATCATAGCCGTAAGACTTGAATTTTTCTACAATAAATTCATCTGGCGTACATAGGTATATACATCTATCACATATACTTTCTCCCATACACCCATCACCAATTAATGCTCCTAAAACATATGGAGCTATTGGCCGTGGCGTTGTAGGTGTAATTGGCCGAGTAAATTGTACAGGTTCGGGTAATGGTATATTAAGATTCTTACCTTTATACATTCCCTTATTTTTATTTTTTATCCACTCATATATCTGTATTGCGGACATCAATCTCCAACCATCGTATTTCTCTTTCTCCATGTCCGAGTTTCTACGCTTTGACTGTTTTCCTGCCACTCTTGCTTTCCAAAGATGCCCTTCTGTACAATCCATATATGTACCATCAGAGAAAGATATTCTGTAAAATGGAAACATGGATATGGGATGTAGATATATTACCCTTTCTTGCCCCCCTGTGTCTGGGTTAGATATAATACTACCTACTTCTATATCTCTAAGTTTCCTTAATCCATACGGTGTAACTATGTGAGAATCAAGTAATGCCCCTTTGCCTCCACCGAGGTTGCCTCCGCCGAACACCACATCCACGCACGATGATGCAAACTGCATTTGGAATCCTTCTTGCGGCTTGATTACGACTTCTCTATGTACTTCTTGCTCTTTCATCAAAAGCAAAAATACCTCTTAATAATAAGGTAATATATACTTAAACCAATATCTATTTATCATAGTGATAAATACAGTGATTTTTTTATAGTTATACCTTTTTATTAAAGCATTACTTTCGCATATAATCATTATAAAACATATAGTGTATGAAGTTTACGAAAGAACAGTTTTCAGAAGCACTGAAAGCAGGAATCACCAACAACGGCAAGAAAAACTTGGCGATGAGTGAGAGAAGTTTCAACGGCAAGGTGGAAAGGATCTACAAGCGGTTGGAGAAAGCGAGTGGTAATGACGAGTTGGAATTGGATGATGCGGTTGCCGATTATCTGGAGGACTTCCAAGAGGATGACAACAACATCAGGAACGACAATTCAAAATTCGTAAAGGAGTGGGAAAAGAATCACCCCGCAAAGGATGATAAGGGAGATAAGGATGATGGCAAGGATAACAAAGGAGACGAAAGCAAACTGGATAAGTTGCTCAAAGAACTCCAAGACTTGAAATCAGAACGTGAGGAAGAGAAAAGAGCCAAAACTATCTCCGAAAAACGCAATCAACTCAAATCAGCCTTAAAAGGGAAAGAAGTCAAGAACGAGGATTGGATTAACGACCAGCTCGAATTGATTCACATTGATTCTGAAACAGATGTTGATGCTCTCACAGAAAGACTGGTCAAGAGCTACAATAAGTTTAATGCTAACACTCCACCCGACATCACTCCGGGCGGCACGGGAGGCGGTAAGGAAAAGACCGATGACTTTGCCGATGTGGCTGCTGTCGTAAAGAAGCAGTCGCACAGAGAAGAAAAATAATAATCATTTAAACCAAAAAGAAAATGTCAGATTTCTATCAGCAAATTCTATTGAACAGTGGCTACCTTCCCGGTAGAGCATTGGTTCAGGCTCGCGGAAGCATTGGTGGTCATCGCTATGTCTTCGTGAAGTTACAGATGAGCGGGAAGGACGCACTTGTATTTCCTACCAGTGGTGGAATTGTTAAAAACCCATTCAAAGGTAATGCAAGAGCTTTTGCCGGAACGCTCGCTGAATATATTCCCAGCAATGGTTCTAATGGAAGCGAAATACGTATCCTAAAATCGTATGCGGTTGCAAAAGCTACAACTGAAGCTACAGACACAGTTATTTACCTGATAAGAGACGGATATTCTCTTATCCCATTTGTAGGAGATGCCCTCATGGTAGCACCTTCTACATTGACAGACAAAGGCACAGCGGTAACAGTTACAGCCGTTGAAAAAGCGACTGACGGATCGGCTGGCGATGTTTGGAAAGTTACATTGAGCGCAACCCTCGGATCATTAACAACTTCATCTGTTCTTGTTGAAGCGAAAGAAGCAGGCTCTGGTAAAGAAGCTATGGTCACTAATCCTAACTCATACCTTCCCTGCGACTTTGATTTTGTTTTTGACCCGGCTACATCCGAAGATGATTTCGATGGTGCAAGATACCTTATCACTCCTGCATTGGCATTAGGAGATGTATTCCTCTACGAAGACCGTATGCAACCTCTTTCGGCTGCATTAAAAGCTTTGAACAAGAGCAAGGTTAAGGGTTGGTTTAACATTTAAAATTGACGAGACTATGCCTAAATTTGATTTTAATAACAGCAGATATGCAAGATTCTTTTCTGACAAGACCAATCAACGTTTCTTGCAATCCTTTGTCAATACAGAAGGTCTGCTATACACTAATTATGGTTGGTACAAGACTCAAGGTGTAAAAGCTGGTGCTCCCACACCTACCGCCCCTAATGGCATTGCTACTTTTTCTGTGAAAGGACGTGACTTGAAAGCCGCTCCTTTGATGGATTTGCGTGCACCTCTTGGTGACAGTAATCAAATGGATAAGGACGGCCTGTACTGGTACACCGCATCCATTCCTGATTTTATCGCTCCCGGTTTCGTTGAAACAGCTATGGAACGTGAAGCAAAAGAACAACAGTTTGAGTTGTTTGGAAACGATACCGATTTGGTAGTCGCTTGGGTACATACATTACAGTCACAGCTTGATAGTGCGGACGCAACCATGAACTTCATGACTGCACAGTTAATGTCTAAAGGTAATATTGACTACCGCAATATCGCACGTGGTATTCAAATTCCGTTGCACAAAGCAGACATTCCGGATGAAAATTTCACTAAAGCAGGAACTAAGGTGTGGACTGACGCTGAATGCAAGATTCTGAGCCAAATGGCGGAAAAAGAGAAAAAATATCGTGAAAAATGGGGATATGAAGGTGCAATGGTATGGCAGGTTACACGCAAGATGTTTTACGAAGTAATGTTGCAAAATGCCGAAGTTAAGGAATTGATTGAAAGTTTCAAGAAAAATCCTTTAGCTTACATCGCAACAACCGCTACTGCGCCTACTACACGTGAGTTGTTCTTAGCAGCTTTCCGTGATTATCCCGGTGTATCTCCAATTGAAATTGTAGAAGAGCGTGAGCGTAATCTTACCAATACTGGAGACACATTCGTGCAAGGTTGGGATGATAAGATTGCAGTTCTCCGCCCTGCCGGATATGCTTGTGAGTTTGAATACACCAATAACTTAGACAAACAGATGTTTGACAAGTATGGTTCAAGCGTAATAACTAAAATTTTTGCTCAGGCTAATGATGGTCTTTGCACGATTGTGAATACAACGACAAACAACGGGCTGTATAAGGAATGGCATACGGATGTGATGATGTCAGCTTGTCCTGCACTGAAAACATTCCGCAATCACGTCATTGTAGACACAAGTCAGGCAGACGATTAATGTACAACACATTGCAGCAGTAGCAGTTATGGAAAAATCATTTGACCCGATAGCATACCTCAATGGGCTTACGAGATTTGTCTTTGAAGATGATGCGCTTGAAAATATCGCATACGAAAACGGTTTGATGTTTATTTCAGACCGTTCCGAAATAGATGAATGCACTAAAGACCATTGCCTTATCGCACTGTACGAGCTTGTCATTAACGGTCCGTGGTCTGTGGCTTCATCATCACTCCAACATGGCAGTTACAGACAGGACATAGGTAGTGAGACGGTAACGGCTGCCATAATCCAAAACTTAAAAGACCGTCTGAAAGCACTGTACAAAAAGTATGGTGAAGAAGAAGCGTTGGAAAACATGGATTTTGGTAGTATGAGTTGGGTCAATGAAAATTCATTAGATGTATAGCTTATGCGTCTCAAAAGAAAAGCAATAGCAGAATACCCGTTTCATGGCACATTCTACACCGTGATAACGAATAAGCCGGAGGACGGAGACCTTCTCGGTAACGGAGGATTGCTTGACGGTGATTTGCTAGGCGGTGAAGATACGGATGATTCTCTCAATGCGGGAACTTTGGAAGAAACCATCCTTCTTGAAACCGAATGCGATATACAGCAAGCTTCCAAGATGTTCAATGGCGGCACTATCATGGCAGACTATGACGTGTTTTTCCCATTAAAAAAAGGTAGCGTTTCACCTGTAAAAATTGGCGACATGTTTCGATGTCCGAAGGAAAGTTACGGAATAGGCATTAACGGTCGTGTCACCGGAATGGAAATTAGCCAGCTTGGCGGCGTGAAAGTTAACATCAAAATGAGTGAAGTAGGTTAAGTTATGGCAAAGACCAAGCAAAGTGCAATCACCCGTATCGTTGATTTACTCGCAAACGAGGGACAGAAGATAGTGGATAAGGAACTGTCTAAAGTTTCCTATACCTACCGAAGCCTCAATTTGAGAGATAGTTACGGTTGGGGAGTATATGTTGACGGAAAGCTTGTCAGAAAGGGATATACCGCCAGCTCTCCCGGAATAAAGAAAAAATGGTACGGTGAGGAAATCACCGGTTACGAAGCGGTGGCTGAATATTTGGAACACAAATACCAACCACATCCGGGAATCGACTTGGCAGTTGTAGCCGCCATGCCTTACGGAGAAATACTACAAAATGCAGAAGGTAACGTGAAGAAGAAATATGAAGTGATAGCAGTGGCACGCAATGAAGTTAAGGCATTATCACGGAAATTCAAAAACGCAAAGTTCGGCATTATCAGTCATGGTAAACAGGATAATATATGAATGATTTGTATAAAACCGGCAGTATGATAGAGAATTTTCTATCCATGCTACTTACAAAAGCGAAAATTTCATCAATAATCTCTTTTGATGAAACACCGCTGACGATAAGCAGCGACAGCACGGACATGATTGTTGTAGATGTTCTTAGCGTGAATGATTACGGAGGAGAGGCGAAATGTTCCACCAACATATTCCTCTATGCGAAGTCCACGGACAGTTTGGGATCAAAGCCTGTAAAAAAACTGTTCGATATGGAAAAAACACTATTCTCGGCAATTGATCAATCCAACGACAAGCATTTCGTCATAACAAGCCGTGAACTAATAGGAAAAGAAAGTAAAAATTCCGGAAACTTCTATTGCAATGTGTACAATATCGGGATAACAATAAGGTAAACAGATTATTAACAGGATAACACTTTTAAATTATGGCAGTAAACAATACTGGCGCAACAGCCAAAAAATTTATCAAACCTTCTTACATCGTGGCAACTCTGTTCACTGGTTCTGAAGAAGGCGACGTGCCAAAGGGTGATTCTTACATTCTTGAAGATGTAGTTGAAGACACCACTTCAATCGCTCAAGACGATAACGATGTAAACGACATCGAGTGTGAAACTTCCGACAGTCCTATTCTTTCCATCGTGAAACTCGGTAAATACCAATTTACAGCTGAAGTCGCAGATACACAAAAAGATCTGCTAATCGCTCTCATGGGATTTACGGCTGGGACTACTGTCTCTACCAAATACTTTGCTCCTGCTCAATACAAGAAATTGTATGCAAAGATTGACGTAGTGTTTGAGGAAGGGGAAACGATGACAGCATTTGTGGTTCCAAAATTACAACTTAATTCCAAGCTAATGCTTGAATCATTAAACTCCAATATTGGACGTATCAGTCTTGCAGGAACAGCGTATGATGCAAATGTCGCCGATGGAGCAAAGACTATCAGAACTCCGTTTTATGTGGATTCCGCTTATACCCTACCATCGGCAGGATAACCCATAATAGATAAGAAGATTGTTTTACAGGGCGGTAGGCTGGATATGCCGCCGCCCTTCATGCTTATAATCATGGCAGTATATAGAGCAAAGAAAAAAGATACACAACCAAAGAAAGACGCTGTAACAGCTCATACTCCTGTATCCAATGAATCAATGGAACGTTTGGCAAGGATAATGAATGACAGCCCAAGCATTATGAAACTCCACGGTACGGAATGGTGTATCACAGGATTAAAGCCCGGTGTCCAATGGCTCATTGCGGAACAAGCGTGCCGGATTGTCAAAGGAGAGAAACTGAGCATGGGAGATGTTATCAAGGAGTTTGCAGTAAATCTACCAGCAGTGGCACATGTAATAACGCTTGCACTTCTCAATGACAAGGACAGGATATTCTCTGATTATGAGAAAAAAGAACTATCAGATGACTATCACAAGGTCTTTGACCTTTTGATGTGGAGAGATTACGACATAAAGGACTGGGCATTATTGCTCGGTGAAATCCTTAACCTCATAAGCACGGATTTTTTTTTCGAGAGTATCAATGTGATTCAGACCGTGAGGGAGATGACACTGGCGAGGAAGATGAAGAAAACGGAACAAAGCTGATAATATCTCGTACCGAATGGGGGCAGATGATTGATTTTCTGCGCTCCAACACTTGGTGCTCTCGTGAAGAATATTTATGGGGAATGACGGTTGGGCAGGTGCGGTTAAGCTCGTTTGATTTTTCCCATGTAGAATACGGAAACAAGGACAAGAAAAAGAAGAAGGTCAGCAAGATAGGTTCGGTTGACGATTTGAAGAATTTGAATGATTTGGGATTACCAATAATCAATAAAGGATAACGATATGACAAATAACGAAGCAGGGGCATTCCTCAACATAACACCCGATGTATTAAAGAAATTGGACAGTTTCGATGAGAAGTTGGAGAAGATAGAGAAGCACGCACATACGGCTGCGGATGCGTTGAAAAACGGGTTTGGCAGTGTGGTAGTAGATACAAGCAAGTTAGAGAATGCTATCACTTCGTTAGCCAGCAAGATAAGTGCGCTGAATACGGCAGGAAAAGTATTTGACAATATAGGAGATTCTGCTCAACAATCAAGCGTGAGAGTTGAAGGTATGTCTTCATCTATTAGCAGCATGGCGCAAACACTCAACCAACTTAAATTCTCTAATTTCTCTATTGAAACATTTTCACCTGAGAATGTTGCTAAAATGCGTGAATCCGTCAGTCAAATAAAGTCTCAACTAAAAAATAACACCTCTCTTTCTGATAGCGACAAGTCTGCTCTCTCTAAAGAAAAGGCTATGTACGAAGAAAAGCTAAAAGAGTATCAGTCGTTCATCAATATAAAAAACAAGATAGCAGCTAATGCAAATGCGGAAGAGTTGAGACAACAGCAAACCACTTATAGGAAAATGACAAATGTCATGGAATCCTATATGAAAAAGGTTGAAGAACAAAAACAGCGTTACGAAAGCGCAATGAAGAGTATGGCTGATTATGCGGCACAATCTCCAGCACAACGCACATCTGCTATAAACAACACTCTTAGTTTCTCCGCCAATGCAAAAACACTGCAAGACGATGTAGCGGCAATCAAGTTGCTAAAAGAAGCAAGGTTGCAACTTGACAAAACAGACAAAAACTATCAGGCTACATTAAATCAAATAAATTCTGCCATCGCCAAACACAACCAAGCGTTGACGGAAGCAGGAGTTAAATCACAGCAGCTTACTACACGTCATCGCAACCTAATGGATACGGCTGGGCAATTAAGCCGTCAGCTTGCCTTGGTGTTCTCCGTGTCACAGATTGAAGGTTATATCAGCAAGTTGGCAAATGTACGTGGAGAATTTGAATTACAGCAACGTTCCTTGGAAGCTATTTTACAGAATAAGGCACAAGCGGACCAGATATTCAACAAGACCGTCCAACTTGCTGTAAAATCACCATTTCAAATTAAGGAACTGGTTACATTCACAAAACAGCTTGCAGCATACCGTATTGAGAGCGACAAGTTATATGACACGACAAAACGACTTGCCGATGTGTCCGCAGGTTTAGGTGTTGATATGGGCAGACTTATCCTTGCTTATGGGCAGGTCAAAGCGGCAGCGTATTTGCGTGGTACGGAAGTTCGTCAGTTTACGGAAGCTGGTATAAACTTGTATGGAGAGTTGCAACGCTATTTTGAAGAAGTCAAAGGCGAAGCATATACCACTGCTCAAATAGTGGATATGATTTCCAAACGAAAAGTAACTTTTGAAGATATTGAGAATATCTTCAAACGGTTAACTGACAGCGGAGGATTGTTCTACAATATGCAAGAAATCCAAGCCGAAACTTTACAAGGTAAAATTTCCAACTTGAAGGACAGTATCGATGTAATGCTTAACTCAATCGGTAAGGCTAACGAAGATACATTGAAAGGTTCTATTGATACCGTAAAAGTATTAATTGACAATTGGGAAACAGTAGTCAATATAGCGAAAGCGTTTGCCCCTATAATTGCATCAATGGCTATTACTGCGTGGAACAACAAGATAAAAAAAACGCACCACCAACTTGGACTTCTTTCTATGGGATTTCTGAAAGCTCGCAATGCAGTAAAGGCGTTCGGTGCTACATTTAAGGCTTCATTACCGCTTATGGCTATTACGGCTGCAATAGGTGTTTTTACGGAATTAATAAAGATACAAGATGAATACAACAAAAGGCAGAAAGAAGCTGAGAACAAATATTACAAAGGAAAAGTAAGAACTTCGGAGATAGAACGTCTTTCTGTAACAATAGACAAAAAAACATCCAAACCGAAAATCAAGGAAGCGTTGAATGCCCTTGTTAAAGAGATGAATAATGAGGGTTTTGAGATAGAAATAAAAGCAAACATATCCGAAGATGAAGCGAAAGATGAATATGACAGACTGATAGCAATACACAAGAAATATCTTAATGATATGCTTGTGCTAGATTATAAATACAACGCTGACAAGAAGGACAATTCTATGTTTTGGCAAACCGATGTAGATGAAGCAAACAAGAACATGCTTGATCTTTATGCAGAAGCATCGGCTAAAATAGCACAAATACAGGTAGAATTGGCAAAAGTAGCAGATAAGGGAACAGGTTTAGATGATTCCATGCGTAAAAACTTAGAAAAGTTAGCAAAAGGAGTAACGGAATCTGGATCTCTTGAAGATATACAAGAATACTATAAATCACTATTCGATTTCCTAGAAAAGATAAGAAAGACTAGCATTTATTCTGGAGCAGTCGCAGGTGATATTACAACTGTATCAAGCACCTTTGCAGGGATAAGTAGTAGCATACTTGACAATGTTAGAGTATTAAATAAAGACCTTGATAAATCCAAAGAAATAATGACAGGAAAGATACGCTCTTTCTTTGATTCCATTTTTAATGGCAAGAATTATGACAATGATGTAAAAGCGGCACTTGTAAATAACTATACAATAGCACATGGGTGGGCACAAGATTTTGTTCAACAAATTACAGCTCCTATTTATGATATAGACTTCACCAAGAAAAGAGATACAGACAATAATACCGGGCAAGACACTGACACGAAACTACAACGTGACATATTAGCAGAACGCATTTCTCTTATTAAAGAACTTAACAAGGAATACGAGAAGCTGAATAAGGTAATGGGCAGCGATAAGGCAGCTAAGACAGTCATGGAACGCTACGCATCCCAATTGAAAGATGTTCAGATGCCTAAAAATATCATAGGGGAAGCATTCTTGCCTAATAAGGAAAATACGGCAAAGGCTTTGCAGGAACTTGCAAAGATTATTACTGACTTTAGGAAGAAGATAGGAGCACAAAAAGATGCTAATGTCTTGTTTGACGAAAAGGATGCAGATGATTTTAAAAAGCAGCTAGACAAAACTAAAGATAACATTGAATCCATGTTCAACGGATTGGACTTGCACAAGAAACTGAAAGATGCAGGACTTTCCGAAGCGGAGGTTCAACAGTTGTTCCCCGGACTTGCCAAGACGTTGGACGATGTGCAGAAAGGGATTGAAGCAGAATATCAGAAGAAATTTCCGAAAGGCGAATACCTTATTGCTGATACCGATGCCAACAAGCAATATTTAGCAGACTTAAACAAGCTGAACCAGCAGCGTATAAAGGACAGCCAAGACCTTGTTATCGAACTGACTAAAGCTTATAAAACACAGCTTTCAGATCAGTTGCAGTTAGATATGTGGTATTATAAAGAAAGAAGCAAAATTTATACAAAGGTCTATGATGAACAAACAAAGACGTTTAAGGATGTGCTTACAAAAGAAATGCAAGAACAATACAGCAAAAATTTGAAAGCACAATATGACAAGAAATCGTCTGAAAATACATGGAAGGCATTTAAGGGTACAGATACCTATATGAATATGTTCGACAACTTGGAAAACGTTTCAACAAAAGCCATTGAGAATATGAAAGCCAAACTTGAAACGTTAAAAGAGCAGATGAAGAATCTTGATCCATCCCAGCTAAAGGAAGTAATGAACTTCTACAACAAAATGGATGAACAACTTTCTAAGAGAAGTCCGTTGGATTCTTTTATAACATCATACAAAGAAATAAAAAAACTAAGTGAACAAGGCAGAACGGAAGATTTTCTCAATATGGATATTCTTAACAGAGAAAAACAGAATATTTCATTAGAGAAAGAAATATCTGCCATGAAAACCATTATCGAATTAAAAAATGGTTCTATAAATAAAGATGCAGTCGGTATTGATTTTCTTGAAAAAAACAATGCTTTATTAAGCCTGTCCATTTCAGACCTTAAACAGCAAATAACCTTAAAGGAATCTTTGATAAATAATAATAAATCCACTATATCCTTAGATGAAAACGACCTAAAAAAATTTGATAAGGCAAGAGCCAATCTGTCGAATATGCAGGACGCATTTGAGCAGATAAGGAATATAGGGAAGCAGGCTATGGGGAGCATAGTGTCTATTCTTGAAACGATGGGGGAAGACACCGATAGCACAAGTATGAGGTTGTTAAACATGGTCGGGACTATTGGAGATTTGATTGTGCAAGCGGTAATGTTCCAATTGCAGTTAAAACTATGCGCAGCAGCGGCAACAGCTATGGGTGTTGCCATGAATGCTGCATTAGGACCAATTGGATGGGTACTAATTGCATTACAAGCTGTAGCCACCATTCTTTCATCTATATTCGGCAACCATGACAAAGATTTACAAAAAGAAATAGAAGAACATGAAAGAAAGATAAAGAAGCTGGAACGTGAATACGACAAGCTAAAAGAGAGTATAGACAATGTATGGGATATAACAAAGCTACAAGAATATGGGAATGAACTTGATGAGAACATAAACAAACAGATAGTATCTCTCAATGCCATGATAGCCGCCGAAAGAGACAAGAAAGATACTGACTGGGACAAAATAAACGAATGGCAGGAACAGATTGAAGATCTCAGGGATACTTTGGATGACAGTGCTAATGACATGATAGCGGAGCTTGGCGGTGTAGGTTCCGATGAAAATTTCAAAACATTGGCTGAGAATTTTGCATCGGCATGGTTGGAAGCGTTTCAAGAAACAGGGGATGGCTTGTCTGGACTTCAAGAAAGTTTTGATGATTTTATGGAAAACTATGTAAAACAACAGATACTTCTAAGATTATCTGACAAGTTCTTAAAACCTATGTTTGAAGAATTTGACAGTCTAATTGCAACAAGAACAGATATGGAGCAAGAGGATCAAGAAAGGTATTTTGAACTTCAAGCCCAAATAACCAAGCTAAGAAACACAGCCAATAATTCGGTTGTGAAAAGTGTCGCAAAAAAGGCAAATGCCGCTGCTGATGAGATAGAAAATAGTGAGGAATATAAAAGACTTCAAAAGGCATATACGGATTTTTTAAAGCCGAATGATATTAATACCGAAGCCATCAAAGACTGGTCTGACAAGATGAAGGAAGTGTTTGGTGAATATAACGAGGCAGCAGAAGAAATTTTTAACCAAATAGGATGGTCCCCCGGAGGTGAAGCAAATTTATCCGCTCTCACCCAAAGCATACAAGGTATAACAGAAACTACTGCCGAGGCACTTGAGGCATTACTAAACTCTATCAGGTTCTTTGTAAGCCAGCAAACTACTGATATAACAGCTATCAGAAATCTGTTAGACGCTCGATATAGTTTAGAATCACAAGCTGAAACAAACCCCATGCTAATTGAATTGAAAGCGCAGACGGGATATTTGGAGATTATTTCAGATAGAATAGACCGTGTATTCGCGCCAAATTCAAATTCAAGGGGAGCAGGACTAAGAGTATTCATAAGTGACTAATTAATTTAATACATTTAAATAATCATTCTGATGGTAAGAGATAGTATAACAACCCAAGCCATACCGGGTGGCTTCTCCGTAATAGTAAGCGGTTTTATAGCAGAATCATTGGAGCACATGATACCTTGGATTATTGTATCATTTGTAGTAGTGATATGTGATTTGGCTTTTGGAATAAGGAAAAGCCTTTTAATGGGCGAAAAGGTTCGTTTCTCTAGTGCAATACGCCGCACAATGGGTAAACTTGTAACCTACTTCGCCTTTGTTTGTATGGTTGTCATGATAAACATTGCATCCGGCAGCAAATGGGATATAGACATATACTCCTGTTTGTTAGTTTGCTTCATTGAATTTTGCTCTATCATATCAAATATATTGAAGCCCAAAGGATACAGCTTTAATATGCTTAAGGCGTTAGGCCTGTTTGGTAAGAAGGTGCTTGATGTAGAAAAAGAGGATATAAATGAAATAATAACAGAAAATAAAAAGGAGGAAAAGAAATGAGTTTAATTGATTTTATTTTTATTGCGCCTTTTGCACTTTATGCCATAATCTACGCATTTTCGGTAAAAGAATCCTGTAATTCCGATGAATCCATAGAAATATGACGTGCATTTAAGCGCTATTCTTAATACATATTCATGCCCGTTTAAATAGCTTTCTGGCGAACGCAGTAAAAGAAATGCAGCTGTCAATGTTGGCATAATAAGTATAGGTATTTCCATATTAAACCTGTATCGGGAACAAACGGAGCATAAACATAACAAACAAAAAGAATAATAAATAGATAATGTAGACGCAGATATGGCAAAAATTACTTGCAAATAAAGTTCTAAGAATTTAAAAGCAGGTATGTATAAATACATTATAGTAAATATTAATGGTAGTTGGATGAGAAAAGCACTGAACACATTTTTCTGTTCAGGAGTATAGCTTCTAATAAGTTCTGATAAGTCCATATTTTTTGCGACAAAAATAATAGTAATTTTATAATTTAAAGATAAGGAGGAAAAGAAAAATGGCTAATATTGAACATTTCATACCATTTATTATAAAATGGGAAGCTGGTATAAGTAAGAAAAGCAATGAAACCAATGAGTCTCTTTTTCAAAGAGCAAGAAAAACAGGATGGGCTGATGATCCCGATGATTTAGGAGGACAAACTATGGTAGGTGTGACAATGGCTACCTATGAGGAATATTGTCGTAGAAAAGGTTATCCAAAACCTACGACCGGAAGGTTGATGGATTTGTCATATAACGATTGGAAAAGTATCTTGAAGATGTTGTATTGGGATAGATGGAATGCGGATGAAATAAAAAGCCAAAGTATAGCAGAGATAGTATGCGATTTTGTATGGGCTTCTGGGGTACATGGTATTAAAGTACCGCAGGATTTGGTTGGTGTGATTCCTGATGGCATTGTCGGGCCTAAGACACTCGCCGCAGTAAATTCCCGTAATCCCCGTGAATTGTTTGACCAGATCAAGATTGCACGGTTTGATTTCATCGAGGATATATGCCGGAAACGCCCAGCAAACAACAAGTTCAAACGTGGCTGGATGAACCGTATCAATGATATAAAATTTGAGGGATGAGACAAAGGATCTATATATGGATTGTGGTAGCGATAGCATTGCTATTGGTACTTATTTAAATACAATAATATGAAATGGCTTCCTTATATATTAATAATTGTACTCGCTTTCGGTTTAGGATGGTTTGTAAAGCCATCCCCCGAAGCAGTTATAGAGGCAAGAGTAGATACGGTATTCAGCACAAGTATTATTGTAAAGAGAGATACGGTAAAGTATTATCTTCCTTCCCCTGTACTGTGTTGGCATGATGGTGATACAATCCATGTAGGAGACACTATTCTTCCTGTTGAGCAGAAGATATACAGAGATAGTGATTACATCGCTTATGTGAGTGGTTACAGGCCTAACCTAGATAGTATCTATGTTTGCTCCAAAACACTGACAGTAACGAATGACATCTATCACACGGTTAAGATAAAACCTAAAAGATGGGGACTGGGGATAACAGCCGGTTATGGATTTGGTAAGGATGGTTTTTCTCCTGCGGTTGTCGCAGGAATAAGTTATAGAATATGGTAATCAACAGAAGGGAGGTGCAAGATGAAATAGTAACCAATCAAGTATTATTTCAAATGCCACAGGTAGAAGCGTGGCATATAATAGAAAAACTCATTTAACAAAAGTAATTCTTTCAGGGGCTTAGAATCAAAAAAAAGCCCCCAACGCTCATATTAATATTGCCACATAAAAACATGATAAAAGCATAAGACACTGCACGTTGGAGGCTAAATATCTTCAACAAAATGTCTTATGCTTTGTTCATCGATATATCTTGTTTTATGTGGCATGGCAAAGATAAGAATAAAAAATTAGAAAAAACATGTGCAAGTCAGAAATCTTTGCCAAAATAATTAATATTGTTTCAAAAGAAACAGAAGTGTCTGTAGACCAAATATTATCATCTGATAAGAATATGGAAACAGTGGATGCCCGGTATCTTCTTGTATTTTTTCTTTTCGAAAGCGGTATGTACCCTTCACAAATAGCCGCTCATATCCATAAGACTAAACGTGCTGTCAACTACATGATATCCAATTTCCATGAGAGGATGGAGAGTGGGAAAATGATGAGAATATATTGGGACGATATAAAGAATTTGTTGGGAAACAACTGATTTTCCATGAGTTATGATCTATATACTTTTGTGCACGGTCGATTTTGACCGGATACAAAATACAAATACTTATGGAACGAACTTATGTTTTTAACCAAGACGGTGGAACCGGCGCAAACAATGGCCTGCTTGCGTCCATTCTTCCGTCCTTGCAGAACCGTGGAATCGACACTGGCTATCTGATGGGGCTGATGGGAGGAAACGGGAACGGAGGTTTCTTCGGAAACAATGGCGGTTTTCAGGACATCATCGCATTGATTGTGATTGCAGCCATCTTCGGTAACGGGAACTTCGGATTTGGTGGCAACAACAACCAAGGAGCGAACGAAGGAAGAGAAATGATCATGCAGACACTTAACCGAAACGGTGTCGACATTGCAGCATTAGCACAAGCTGTGAACACATCATCAGACCAAATCCTTGCCGGTATTAACTCTGTATCACAGGCTATCTGCGGTCTCGGCAACCAAATGGGCCAGAACACCAACAGTATCCTCACTGCGATCATGCAAGGTAACAACGCTCTGACATCTCAGATCTGTAGCTGTTGCTGCGACATGAAACAGCTTGTAACCACACAGGGATACGAGAACCAGCTTGCGATGTGCAACCAGACTAACACATTAGTCAACACTGCTAACCAGAACACATTGTCATTGCGTGATGGTGCGACAGCCAACACGAATGCCATCCTTGCCAAACTTGATGCTATTCAGAATCAGGCATTGCAGGACAAGATCGCATCTCTTACTGCGGAAAAGGCTACTTTGACAGCCGAAATCTCTCAGCGTAACCAGAACGCCACTATCCTGAGTGCGGTAGGACAACAGATCGCTCCTTTAGCAGCCGGATTGCAGGCATTGCAGAGCGATGTTGATGGTATAAAATGTAAATTACCTAACACTGTCCCGGTACAATACCCTAATATTGTAGGTGTGAACGTGGATACATATCGTGCCGCAGCATACGGTGCTTATGCAGGTGATGCTGTATATGGCCGTGGTGGTTACGGATGCGGTTGCAATAACTACTGGGGTTAATCCGGTGAGAAAGGAGGTAGATATGTGGCCTAACTTTTTTACAGGATTTCCGTTCCCGTTTCCCTCCCTCGGCAGAGTGAATTACAACACTCTTCCTACGGTGGCTGTAACAGTCGGTACTGAGAATGTGACTTTGGAGCTTCCTAACCATGCGTTCCGCAACAGGGATTATGTCGGAGGGTTCTATGTCAATCTTCGTCAGGCGATCCCTGCCGGCACGACTGCCACGCTGCCTATATTGATAGGGACCAATGGGGATACAAGACCGTTAATGGCTTATAACAATGAGCCTGTGACTGTTGCAAACTTGGCTGGAACCGGTATCTATGAGATTCACTACAACAAGTATACCAACGAATTGTATCTTGTTAATGGAGGATACAGACCGACAACGGCACCGGCTTCTACAGCAGAGACCGCTTCTTTACGGAGCAAGTAATAATTAACATGGAGTTTTGTGGTGGTTTCCCAAATGGAAATAGCCACACTCCTTTAAAATCAAACCAATATGTTTCAATCACTTCGTACCAATAACCAGTTATATATACTTCATAAGGATGCTAACCCGTTTATCGAATACGGCCCGGTAGTCAGCGTTTCCGCTCCCAAGCCGAAATATCCTATGGCATCCCCTATGGGACAGTTGCCCCAAATGGAAATGGTTGTGGATGTTGTTGTCTGTATCAACGGGCAGAACACGACTTTCCAAAATCTTCCTGCCGGCATGGATATAGCCGACTTCGGACAGAACGGCAATATCGTAGTGTCATGCTCACGTGATGCGATGAATAACGAGGTCGCTTCTATGAAACAGAAAAGCATAGACATCATCAACAGCATGGATTTTCACAATTCCGTCATTGCAGGGTGTGACAAGATGCTTACGCTCTTGAACCCTGAATTTGCCGAGAAACAACGTCAGGAGCAGGAAATATCCTCTCTGAAAGGGCAAATGGCGGAAATGAGCAAGAACATGTCTGACCTTATGGAATTGAACAAACGGCTTATGGAACAGCTCGGAGTGGTTGAAACATCCAAAACAAAGAAATGATTATGGGAATGTGGGAAATATTAGAAGAAGGGCGTGACGATTACGGACGCGGCTTCGGTATGAGAGGTGACGAGGTGGAAGAAGCCTACAAGGAAGGCTGCCGCCACGGTTACGAAAAGGCCATGAGAGAGATTCATGGAGACATGGGCTTCCGTGATGGCGGAAGAAATTATTCAGGATCAGGTATGGGAGAACGCAGATATCCCGGCTATTTCCCTGAATATCCCCGCATGGATGACATGGGAGAACGCAGACGCAGACGCGCCAACGGTGAGTTTTATTAATGGTGGAGGGGTGGAATGCCCCTCTTTTTAAACAAAGGTTATGGAACAGAGATTGGATACATACAGCAGATTCCCATCTGGCATGAGGGAATATCTGGAAGCATACGGCTTTCATTTCAGCAAGAAACTTTATGAATGGGCCGTCTCAAAAATGAAAGTGAAAGACGAAACCACGGGTAAAGAAAAAAAATTGGAGCCGTGGAGCAAAGACGAAGTGGACGATATGCTGAAAGCGAACGGAATTACCATCGAGCACGACAAGGGTTATGACGTTGCTTATGTCGCAAACATGCTGAAAGCGGATTTCTATAAAAAATCATTGGTTGACGAGGCTCACTTATGCAAGCATATAAAATGCTACCTTGATGATATTGATGGCGATCCTTGCAGGGCGTTTGACGAGTTCTTTGCCACCTGTATAGGTAAAGGGATTCCTGTAATCTGGTCGGATGTGATATGATTATTCAGGAGTTCTACATACCGAAATATGGAGACTGGCACGTCAAAGTGTATTATGCGGTACACACCTATTGGGCGGATCGGATCATTATGGACCTGTACCGTATAGGATGCAGGGGGGATTCCCTCAAGCGTGCGTATCGCAATCTGACCGAAGGCAGAATGAATACCGGTCTAACCTATTCGGACTACAGGAGAAGAGAGACAGTAATGGTTATCTCACTAACCTCTACCCCCGAAGAGTTTCAAAATTCGTGGGACCACGAAAAAGGTCATTTGTGCCGGCATATCTCCAAGGCTTTCGGGATTGATCCTTATGGAGAGGAAGCGCAATATCTCAGTGGATATGTCGGTCAAAAGATGTTTCCTGTAGCCAAAAAGTTCTTATGTGAACATTGCAGAAAAGGACTGGAAAAATAATAATCGAACAGAAGCGTTCTTTGACTTGTTGGAATTACCGCTAAATTAAAAGTGTTAATAGCTATCTTTGATATTGTCATATTGATATAATTACCTATATTTGCACCATATAGGAGTGCTGGTATGTACAACAGCATCACCTTTCACTATAATAAGGAATTTACAGGGACATCGTAATTAGAGAGCCTTCTGTAAATATTGGTATTATTTTCTTGTACTATGAATAAAGTAATTAATATTCCAAATGCGGATAGAGATGAACGAATAGGTAGTGTTTTCAATCATTTATTTTCTGTCATTTTTGCGAATGAACAAATAAGGGATAATGATGTTCCTGTTTGGGATTTTTCAAATACCTCTTTTTTTCATCCATTCTTTTTGTTCCCATTTGCCATATATAAAAGCAAATGTAAGAACGTACAGTGTAAAAATGTGGTTGGATATATGAGAAACTATTTAGAATGTGTTAAGTTCTTTGATATGCTGACAATAAAAGATGACATGGACCTAAATAGTGCGTTGAAAGAATATTTAGGGAAAAGTTATATCCCTATATGTCGCTTTAGTCGATTGAATAAGAATATAGATTCAATGCAGACCATTATTCAAGGAGTTATTGAAAAACAGAAAAATTTAGATTTAAAACTTAAAACTCCACTTTCGTATTTGATTAGTGAATTAATTTGCAATATAAATCAACATTCTGATAGTGATTATGGTTATATATATACGCAATATCTGAAACGTGAGAATTGTTTGGATATATGCATAGCTGATGATGGAATAACAATTTATGGAAGTTATGTCAAGTCACAAAAGATGCTTGATAAGATAGGTGACAATGAAGCTGAAGCATTGAAATATGCAAATGAAGGATATTCGACTAAAGACCTTCCTGATGCTGAAAGTAGAGGGTTTGGTATATCATCTACTAAAAGTATGATTGTGGAAGGTCTTGGAGGGGCATTCTTTATGTTGTCAGGAGGGGCATTCCATAGGCATGATGCATCTGGCGGAAGTGATTATGTAAAATTGCCTGAAACTATTAATTGGAATGGTACGATTATACTTATGAGAATACCATTGACAGTTAGTGAAGAATTTGATTATACGAAGTATATAAAATAGGAGGTATTATGAAAGAAATAATTAAGCTTCATGATCTACTAGGATCTGAAATACGCTCACGTTCTAATGCTGAAATTTTACGAGAAAAAATAGCAGAGCATAGTGGTTCTATAATTGATTTAAGCGATGTTTCTTTTATTTCGAGATCATTCGCTGATGAACTATGTATTTTAGTTGAGAAACATATTATTCAATTACGCAATGCCAGTGGTGTTGTGCAGAATATGCTATCTGTTGTTTCTGAAAGTAGGAAGAAAAAAAGAGTTAGAAAGACTGATGATACCAAAATAAAAGAATTTGATGATATGGAAAGTTTGACATCTTTTCTGGCTACAATTTGATAAGAGTGTATTCTAGGCATATCAATTGAAAATAAATCAAAGCGGTAATTCCCAACGGTTTTACCGCTTTTTTTATGTTTATATATGGAAGAAGATAAGTTGAGCATATTGCTTGAACAGGCTGATGATGTGCCTCACTGGTATTTTTGTCGTTTACTTGCTGTGATGCGATGGAACGTATAGAGAGGTGGATATACAGGCTGATACCTCTTGTCGTGTTGGCAAGGGTGATATCGTTGTGCCTGTAATGAAAGGCACTCCACTTACAATAAGTAAAGTGCCTTTTGATTTGAACGTTGGTCGAAACCTCAACGTGTGTCTATACTAACATGTGGCAATATTCATAGTCCAATACTATTTCTCGGATATTCTTTTTATTTCTTTGTAGATACATTGCAGTGTAACCACATCGTTTTTGAACTCATCTATGGTATTACAGTCTATCAGTGTGGCATAATTGAAAAGCACACGTGCTATATCATCCGCAAGTTGCTTGGGTGATTGCCACTCGTTAAAATACTTAGTAAGTGAAGTAAAATCGTATTCTTTCTTGTTTTCGTTATTTGTTTCCATAATTCTAAAAATTAACAATGTTGCGTTTTTGGGTGTGAAAGTTATGCACTCCATGTCAATGAAGTGCTATAATCATACACTATGTTTGATTGATTATACTATTCTCGCAAGTTTTCCGTCAGACGGTTTACCACCAAACAGGTGATTGATGTAAGCCAAACCTTTCTGCGTGCAAATCACTTTCATTACAATCAAATCGGGATGGTTGTTGCGGTGTATGGGCGGAAGCTGGGTCAGCTCGAAATATCCGGCATCCACGTACTTCTGTTTCGGCTCGTTTCGCTTGAAAAATATTCCCTTTTCCTTCAGCTTCTTGAAAAGTGTATTACGTCCGAACGGCAGCCCGAGTATCTTAGCGGCTTGACCTATATCTACCTTTCCCTCTGCCTTGAATGCGGCTTCGGCGAAGTCGGCTTTCGGCTGGAGCTTGGAATTTTGCTGTTCAAGACACTTAATCTTTTCCTCCGCAATCTCTATACGTTTCTGTAGAATCTGCTGGGAGCGCATCAAGATGTAATCATCATCCTTTAGTAGGGCTTCCCGTCTGTTGAACTCATTGATGAATCTTTCCTTAAACTCTCCGGCTTTTACCCCAGTGTAGCCCATGACAAGGAAACTAAAACCGTCCTTTGTCATTTCATAAGCGGTCTGTTCTCGATTTCTACTATCGATGTAGGTAATAACGCCAAAATTGGCGGCATTAAAACTCGCTGAGCATGAAAGACTTTCAATGTCTCTGACTACTTTACTATGTTCTTTCCCGAACACTTCCGCAACAAGTAACGAAGTAGTCACATCGTTGCCGTTGCTGTTTTGAAATACTAATTCTGCCATAATCTGTGAACATTTAAGATTATAAGAAATTATATGTGGCAACTTTATCAAAAAGAAAGCGGTTGCACTTTACGCTGTTCACAGATGGCGCATTCGCTACGAGAGCAAATACTATAATCTTACGTAAAGGCAACCGCCAATATCCAATAAGGGCATAAAAAAAGCCCATGTATGATATGAGCAACTTAACCGCTTGCTTAACGTAACGAATGCAATCGTCATCTGTGAACGGTACAAAGTTACGCAAACTTTCCATACTACCAAACGAAAACAATATTTTTTTGAAGGCTGCGTCTGCAAAGTCTGCTTTCGGCTGTAGTTTTTCTATTTGTTTCTGCTGCCTTTTTATTTTCCAAAGCCAATCGTTCTTTTTCCTCTTCGGCTTGTATAACCATTAATGCAAGCTCCTTTCGGGAAAGTTCATGCTTGTTTTCCTCACATGCGATAAAATATTTTCTAGCTTGCCTTCCCCGTTCGTTGTTCTCAATCATGGATAGCTCTTTTGCCATACTGATTGATAGAGCATATTCGATTCGTTTAGTAGCTCCTATTTCTCGCTCCACAATTTCGGTGAATGATTGAAAATCAATACCTTCAATAAAATCATAAGATTTAATACGATCTTTAATCCACGTTGAAAAATCTCTTTTACTTTCAAGAAAAGCATGTAAATCACGTGCATTAACGGCTCTCTTACCGTTGTTATCACTAATAGGAATCAGTTCATTCGTTGTGTTAAGCATATTTATAACGAATATGATAAAAAGAAACCCTCCGTAGGTGTGAACGTCACAACATACGCAGGGCATAGAAGTCGCAGATTGTTTCCTTTCTGCCACCTTAGAGGGTTTCCCAATATCTTGTACAAAATGTATTCGCTTTATTTTGCCCAAGAATTATTATGTTGTATTAAGCACTGCAAAGTAACGCATAATTTTTGTAACTGCAAAACTTTACTGTGTGTTTTTTTACATAAAAAAGCCACGATAGTGTTTACCGTGGCTTTATACTATAAATATGCTTTAATTATTCCTTCTTAACCTTGACACGCAACGTTTCATTACTGCCATCCATCATCATTATAATAGTGGCGACATCACCATCTATAGATACAATTTCATAGCGGAGATATTCCTCACCACCCACATAGGTGTAAATGGTATTTCCTGTAGCTTTATATGTACCTTTGCCATTCCCGAAATAACCGCTACCACTATATGTTCCATTTGGATTGAATGTAGCAGAGAAACGATATTTTGAATAATACCAGTTTGTCAGGTCTATTTTCCCTTCCTTTAAGTCGATCTCAATACCTTCCCATGTTCCATACAACGTTTCCATTGGATAGTTGAACACATCTTCATCATCATCCGAACAAGCGGTAAACACCAACATAGGCAACATTGCCAGCAAAAACAAAATTTTCTTCATGATTATATAACTTTTTATTAAAACGCTGCAAAATTAATAAACTAATATATAATAATTAAGTTTCGTGTCAAGAAAAAGAATATGCTATATAACACAAAAATCCCCACCAAAATAATTCGGTGGGGAAAATTTGCCGAATCCTTATTCTATAACTAGATAATAAACCTCTCTATCAGCGTCTGAACAAGTGAATGTCGGCTCATCGAAGAAGTTCATGTTTAAATGTGCTTTAATAAATTTGTCCTTCCCGTCAGAATCCAACAGCATCAATGTTTTGTCTACTGTTTCAAGTTGTTTCTCTGACATATACGACTTCCAATAGTCAGCACGTGATTCATATCCTTCACAAGGTTGGCTTGAATAATATTCAAGTTCTGATACTATATCACCGACCTTCATTTCTTGCACTTCGTTTTCGTTTCCTGAATATCCGAAATAGAACCAATATATTTTCTTCCCTTTCAGTTTCTTGGCTTCTTCAACTGTTAGAACCTTTGCTTCTCCGTTCTCTATTCTATGTATAAATTCGTTCGTTTTCATAACCTTACTTTTTTATTACTGTGTAAAACGGTGCTTCCATCCCTACTTGGCAATACGCCGTTCCTTTTTCGTCTACCCAAACAGCCTGTCCGTAGCTACTGTCAGGGTGATTGGTTGTGGCGGTTACTTCTACTTCTTCACCGTTCACATTGTTTTTCAATATCGCTTTCGTCATTAGTGATTTAGTTTATTTATTTTTAAAATCCGTATTCTTTTAAAATATTCATTTCATGTTCTTTCTCATAATAAAAAGTATGTACTTATCCGTGTCATGCACAACTCTTATAAGTTTAATATAAACATTCTTCAACCTCAAACTCTGCTTTCTCTTCCCAATCAAAAAAATCTAAATTCTGTTCATCCTCTTCCGTCAAGTAGTAATATGCGCGGATTATATAGCCATCAATCTCAATAGGGGCTTCAGCCCACTCTTTTAGACCTACATGTTGCGGTTCAAACGCCGGATAAATATATCTGCTTGTAGGTTCTGCGCCAGTAGATATAGCTTTATCAGCTATTTCTTCACCAAATCTCTCTACTATTTCGTTATATGTATATCTTTTCATATATTTGCCCGTCATGCCGATAGCTAAGCGTTATTTGTTTGCAAAATTATCGTTTATAAATCAGTAATTCGTTTCACAAAGTATGTTTTAAAGCATACTTTGGATATATTCAGTGCGTCTATTAATCTTAGTCCGTAGGGCAGTTAGGCGATTCCGGGTAAAAGGCAGCCCGGTCTTTGTCAAAATACCCCTTGCGTTCAATCGTTCAACTACCTTGTCAATGTCTTGCGGAGTATTGCAGCCTTCCAACATGGCGGCTATCATATTGTTCTTTTCATCGTTCATCGCTTCCTTTCTCCTCTTTTCCCCGTTCACCTTACCGCCTTTTGCCTGACCTGATGTAGTACCGCCTAAAGAGGTGCATTTGTTCCCAGCTTTGGAAATGAAATAACCGTTTTCCTCAATTTGTTTTTTCTTTACTTCCAATGCTGATTTAGTTCGTTCCTGTATAAGTTCTTTTTCCAGTTGGGCGGCAAAAGAAAAGGCAAACAATATCATTTCGTCCATTGCCTTTATATTACCGCAATCTAAATCAATACCCATTTGAACAATTACAAGACGTATTTTACGCGGTTTTAGTTCATCATTGATAAGTTTGTTTAAGTCGCTCATAGAACGCCCCAAACGGGAAATTTCGGCTACTATCAGCATATCTCCAGCCTCCAGCAATGGAAGTGCATCAGTACCTAATTTTCTTTTCTTATAGGTTACACCGCCGGATATTCCTTCTTCCGTTATCACAATGTCGGATTTTAAACCGTTTCTTTTCAACCATTCTTGGACGGTTCTGTTTTGTTGCTCCAATGTTTGTTTGTCAGTGGATACACGACCATATTCTACTACTTTCATAAATTACCCCTCCTTAGATTAAATTCGCTATTATATTATTCGTTTCGTTGTTCTTGGCTTCTGTAAGCCCTAATTCGGATATATTTTGAAGCGCAATTTCGCATTGTTGGCTAATGTATGAGATTTCATCGGCATCAATATCACGGCTATCGTATATAAACGCTTTCGCCAGCTTGATGGCAAGACCTTGACACACATCCCCGGCAACTTTTTCGGCTGCTATAATGTTAGAGCAAATAATTTGCTTAATACTTAGTTGTTTGTTCGTTCCCATATTCTTTTGTTTTTAAGTTAGTAATTTGCTCCGCCCGTGGAACTTGCACCACTTGCAAGGCGTTGAACCTTTGGCGGATAATTCGGCTTAAAAACCGTTATTTCCAGTCAGCTCCTTACCTACTCCAACAGCTAACCAGATCAAAAAGCAAATCATGAACATATTATTTCCTCCTTTATTTAATTGTTCGTTTTTAATATCCTTTTTCCACAATCCCGGCAGCCGTATTACTGCCGGGGCATTATAACATGAACGTTGGTCGTACCTCAACGTGTGTCTATACTAACATGTGGCAATATATTCACTTTAATCTCTCTAATTTACGGATGTCCCAACGTAGTAATATCATTCTTCTACGTCTATTATCTCCGCCTTTACTCGCATTATCATAATACTCTTGTAACTCTCTTTTAAGCATTGTAATCGCTCTTGTGTCCATATCATTAAAATTTATCTGATTCATCACTTTTGTTTATAAATTCGCGTAGCTTATCCCTGTCGGTGCCGGAAATGAATATCACAGCACCGAATAACAAAACCAACAAAACCATATTCAGCTAATTAAATGACCGTCTTTAATCGTCCGTTACCATCCGTAAACCCGTTAAGTGTTTCCGCCTCTCTTTCGGCTTCTTCCTTAGTCGGATAGCATTCTATTATACAGTTGTCCAGATTGTCTAATATGCCGTAATATCCAAGTGTTAACGGCTTATCCTTGACGGTGTAACGCTTTCCCTTTACTTTCTTCTCGTAAAATTCTACGTTCTCATCCATCGGGGTGTAATATGATGAAATGCTAAGCGTGCCCGATTCTATTTTGTCGTTAAACTCAATTATACCGGGTAAATCGTTTTTTAAACTACTTTCCACGCTTACACCGTCATAGGTTACACCGAATTTCCGTTCCTTATCTGTGTACACGTTGAAAATATCGCCCGGCTGTATGTCTGCACGTACTTTCGCGCTGGTTATGATTCCAGCGCCTTCAATGTCGTAATAGCGCACACCGTTAAAGTTGTCCGTTTCGGTTAAATCGATATTTTCAAGTGGGAACGCTTCCTCCGCAAGTTCCGGGATATATATTTCTTCTAGTTTCTTTTTATAAACAAATCCATTAGATCTCATCCAGTTTAGTAAATCCGTTTCATTATCAAATACCTTTCGAACTGGAGTTAATCCACTAGTAGAGCCCTGCACGCCTCCGAATGCCCCCCAATATGTGCCATTGGCGCAACGTCCTATACATCCGTATTCCTTACCCTCTCCGATATATTCTAATTCTATACCTTCGTAACCACATCCGGGAATTTCTTTCCATTCTATAATATTATCCTTAGACGCTTCAATTGCAGAAAGCGCCGGCAACTCTGTAGGCGCTATCAATTCTTTCACCTTGTCCGCCTGCTTCTTGCTAAATATCCATCCGGCACGCTTTTCACCGTTGTAGTTTAAAGACGGGTTAAAGCGTCCGCCTAATTCCTTTAATTGCTCTTTGATCGCCTTCGTATCGCCAAACACCGCGATAGCTTTTTCGGAGTAGTCCACGATTTCCAGACCTTCAACCGTCACGGCTTCCATTTCTTTGGCTTCCTCAACTTTTTCAACCTTAACGTTGCTTTTCTTTGCTTTCGGCTCTATTACTTGGTATTCGTCGCTAACTTCTATATGGATATAGAAATTAGTATCGAAATAGTCTTGCATACCGTCCGAATCATTATAGCGAAAAGAACTAGCGTAATTTGATACAGCATTTAGCGCTGCGAATACTTTCGGCGTTAACTCGTCTTCCCATGCCTTCACGCTGGACATTGTGGACATATAACCACGTTCCGCGCTTCTTGATCCTTCAACGAAAGGAACACAAGGGCCGGATTTTAATTCGATATACATTGAATCAGTGTACATGCTCCATTCAGAACGAACCGAGAATTTAAACTCCGGGAAATTCTTCTTAGCATAAGATCTAACCTTTGCGGATATTTCTTTAGTTGATAACTTGCTGTCATAATTTGAACCAGCCCAACCGTTTGCGGTGTAGAAATTCATTGCTTTCATAATGCTATAGTTTAAATTGTTTATAATTCAACATTATAGCGTGATTAATAGCCTACTAATACCATGTACAGCCTATACACTCAATAGCTGTATGTTATCGTAATATCAGCAAACCAAAGAAAATAAATGGAAGAATATTTGCAAGAATCAAAACAGAGAAGTACCTTTGCTCCGTGTGATAGGAATGAGGTACTTTAGTATTTCGATCCTTTGAGAGCTTTAACATTGCCGTGTTAAGGCTCTCTTTTTATTCCAACACTTAATAACACGCTTTTGGATGTCAACGTATATGCTTCGCTTTACGTTTATCCTTGTGAAAAGTAATCGGATATCTTGTGTTAGTACTATGTGATATCTTTTCCTTTTCACAACACAAAGGTGCAAAAAAAATACCATTCTACCAAATATTACCTACTAAATTTGTAAACAAACATAAAAATATTACATGTTAAATAACATACAATTAAAAGCCTAATTAGTGCAATATTAAGCCCTCTTGCTTTCATCTTCACAATGTATCGCCTACACCTATCTTTGCCCTATATCACCCTCATTAAAGCCGTCTACAACGAATCAAACGAGCGCTGCAATGCGTTGCAAGTATACCCCCGCCCCCTCTATGCCAGTGCAGCCGTAAACATCCGCCCTCTCCCGATTTTTTTTATTTTTTTTCTGAATTTTCACGTCTTGCAGTGTTGCAACATTTCATATCTACAACATAATTTATTATGTAAAATAATATTATTCATCATTGTATCAATGTTCATGTTTTGCGTTGATGCTTTCCTATGCAGATTGCTTTTATTCCCCTTTGTTTATTTAAATAATCAAAGGGAGTGAGGTGTTCGCTGTGCTCACTCTTTCTTTATGTTACTTTCTTTCTATGTATTTTGGATTAGACATTTTCCCTTTATTTATATAGGGTATGTCTAATATGCAATGATATAGTACTATGCAATACAAAGTACAAATATCAATATTCCAAATATGCTTTTACTTTTAAGATTAAAAACTTAATATTGAAACGGATTTAAATATATCATAGTGATAAATATTAAAGTAAAGCTTTAATATATGAATTTAATTAATTATATTTGCGTGTATTATAATATTACAACATGAGTGACTATAAGTTTTATATGATGCGTTACGGTGAGCTTGGTGCCGTTTGGAAAGACTTGGAAACGGGTTTCCCCGGATTGCGGTATAAAGAATGTACAGGTCTTAATTCGTATGGAGAGCCTACAAATATGTATGCAGAGGATTTTGCCGAAACAAGTAAGGCGGAGGTGTATGTTTCCAGCACACCGGCATACAAGCAGACAACTATAAAACTGACATTGATATTCTTGGAGGATGATACCAAGGATGATAAGTCTTACCGTGACTTTATGGCTTTCATTACTGGCTCCAAGATTGCCTACCGTGATACAGCGAGGAAGAGAAAGGTTCTGATGTACCTTTCAGGAGCCACAGAGCCTAAAAGCGACACCCTTTACGGGCAGAAATACAAGGAAGTGACGTTTACGTTCAAGAACGTTTACGGACATTCCTTCGGATATGACGAACAATTTCCTAACGAATAAAATTAAATTATGAAGAATCAGACACTTTCTATCGAGCGGATGTTGCATTTGAAAAAGTTGGGTGTTGATACGAGTAAGGCGAGTATGTGCTGGCTAAAAGCAAAAAAAGGATTCTATATGCCAACCCATCCAAGTTGTCTTTTCTTGTCATCCGATGAATGGAGCATAGCTATTGCTTCAATCCTTACTGAAGATAAGAGACGTGGAGTTGAAATGATGCCAGCTTTCACCTTGCAGGACATCATAGAGGTGCTGCCTAAAGAAATGAAGACAAGCACAGATACTTATCAGCTTACAATGTCCCATGATAGCGAAGAATGGTATATATGCTACTAGATGTCAGACGAGTTTGACTACAACAAAGAATTTAAGTCTGATTCATTGCTCGAAGCCGCATATAATATGCTCTGTTGGTGCGCAGAGAACGGATATTTGAAAACGGATAAGGAAGAATAACAATGAATCATTATATACCTATATTATTACCAATTAGAGGGTTTAATTCAATATACCCATTTGTTTTTTGCTGGGTGTTTTTCACCGTAATAGGAATATTATTGCTTATGCTTGCATATATTGGTAATAAATTCAATTTTAAAGATTGTGAATATTCGGATTTATGGCTTTGGGGATGGATTGTTATTATCTCCACGTCTGTAATATTAGGTATTCCCATTTTAATTGGTTTAATTATATAATTTGTATGATATGTTTTTAGAAGAAGAAACTTTATCAGAAGCATTGTCTTTCGCCAAGCTGAAAGACTTGCCAAAGAAGTTCAATCCCGAACTGGGGCTTACTTGGATATTGGCTATCGCTCTTATCAAAAAGAAGAACCTCATGAATGCCTACGCCATTGTGGAGCAGAGGGCAGACGGACTTATCCAGTACAAGAAGACATTCGGACGGCTTTCTCCTATTGATGGGCTTATTTCCATCCATCCGTATATGTACGTAGATGAAGAAGCGTTGGGAATGGCTATGAAAGCAAACAGACGAACTATCGCCATGCACTATGCTGGCTATGCGGATGAAATCATTGACTCGGACGATGAAAAGTTCAAGGCGTACCAGTTGCAGTACGCTATGGATATGCAGAAGCTGAACATGAACCAAGAGAAACCTAGATTCGGGAAGTCTGTTGTGGAGGAAGCGGAGGAAACGGTTAATCCTGTGATTAAGGAAGAATTAAAAGAGAACGAAACCATTGCTACCATTCAAGATGAGGGGGAGTGTGTTATCGAGGTTGAGGACGCTAAGGAAGCGTTCAAGCAGAGAAGAGGCAGGAACGCGAGAAAGGAGGAATAATCATGGAAGATTTAATTAAGGCGTTGCAGATATTCTTAAAGTACGGTAATAAAAATTACCCTACATCTTGCGAGCATGATATTCTTTATGTTGATGTTGACCCGAGCGTTGTTTCTGATGAGGACAAGAAAGTCCTTGATGAACTTGGCTTTTTCGTTGATGATGAAAATGATTGTTTTGCTTCGTTCAAATACGGAAGTATGTAATCATAAATGAATAATAAATATGACAGATAAGAAACACCAAATACACGAGTTTAGCCCAACAATATACCCATTTAAATTGTGGGTAAGCGTAAATCCGTCATTTGAAGATGTAAAAGATAAGTTTTGGCTGCTCAACAACGATAATGAACGCATTGATTTCGATGCTGATAAATCGTGGAATAGCACGACAACCGTTGCTTCATGCTATCCTGTAAGCGACAAGGAAAGCGGTTGGATAGGTATCTTTTGCGGAGTGTTCAGAAAAGACAGATTGTCTGTTGGTGTTGCAGCACACGAAGCGAGCCATATAACCGACTTTATATCCGATTCGTTTGGATTGAGCGGTTTTAATTTCGATGACGGTGAAGCGAGGGCTTATCTTGTTGAATGGGCAGCAAATTGCATTTGGAATGTGAAAAGTGGTAAGTTTAAGGATTAACAAATAAAGATAACTATGAATAAGGTAAAAATCAACATTGCGATAGACAAGAAATATGTTGAATCGCTTATCACCCTTAGCGGAATTACTACCGATAATGTTGTGATAAAGGATAGCTACGACATTGATATAGATAAACTATCATTTGACGAATCTGCAAAATTAAAGGTTGCTGTTGCCGGATTGGTCTTGGTTGCAATATCACAAGAAAAGGAAAGTGTAAAATGTAAAACGGAGTAACTATGGCAGAAAATAAAGAAATCAAAGGCTTTGAGTTCATCATCGAAGAAAAGGACGTACTGGCGAGGGAAAACTTCGGTTCGTTTGAGATAATGGTTTGCAAGACAGGTTGTATATTCAAAAATTACACAGGATACCGAGTATTTACCACACCTTACGCAGTCGGAGTGGACGGCGTGGCGCACGAAACATCTCTGTACGCTTGGTTGAAGTATATGGTGGACTTCAAGAAATCCATCAAAGGCAAGGAGAATGAAATGTTCGGGGAAACTACTTCCACCAACAAGGAGTTCTTGGACGGTATGAAAGTGCTTACAGAAACCAACCTTGTGAAGCCTATGACCGTGTTTACTGACATAAATGAAGCGCAGAAAGAGGCTGAAAACTACATGAAGTGGATGGAAGGTCAGATGAAAGATTTAAATAAAGCTATGAACACTACGCCGCCCGAAGAAGACTTGAAAGCGAATGCGGAATTTGAACAGAAGGCTATCATGGCAGAAGAAGCGAAAGAGATGTTTGACGATGGAACTGAAACCGAGAAAGGACAGGTATAACCCGGACAATGTATATCACATCTACATAAAGATGGAACGGCATCCCGGTGTGAAATGGGTGTCATTCAAGGACAAGCAGACCGGAGAAGTGACAAAGGGGCTTTTTATTCCCGATGTAGAAACAGGGTGTATTAAGGTGAGAAACGGTAATATGTTTCTTAGCTTTAAGGCGATACCCGTAAAAGGATGCATAAATACCCATGTGATAATACCGAATGTTTCAAAAGGTGTAGATTGTAATTTGGGTAAATGTGGGAAAAAGGAAGTGGATTTCAGAAAGGCTACTATTGGCAGTATGTATGTTATGGGTGAAATACTTAATGAAGACCAAAAGAAAATAATAGAAAAGTATGTCAGAAAAAGAGGATTTCTTAAAATCGGACGTTGTAAAAAAAGTTGAACGTATCGTCTGCGATTGCGTAAATAAAGTATTCTGTAAGGACAAATATTCGCCTATATCTCCATTGTCTTTATACGAAGGGAAGACAAATATACCGTTCGTAAAGAGAATGGCGAGACCGGCTGTGTTTGTGACTGCGCATGACCGATTTGGGGTATCGTACAGTGCGCTAGAAAAGCATTCTCATATTCATGCACGTAACATTATACGATCTGTAAAGACTTATAAGAGCATTCCTGATTCAGACAATGCCGTAATGATGATAAAAGAACTTATAGAAGTTGAACTAAAAAAATTTCCAATTTTATGAGTGATTTGCTTGCTTTTAAACGTAATGCCATCATGCTCGGTCTTTGCACTGGGTATAAAAATAAATGGGACGCAGCGACAAGTAAGGAAGCGTTAATGGATATGGCGTTGGATTCAAACGGTGTGGAGCTGTTGGCAGATGCTCATAGCTTTGGATTCGGTATGGATATTCAGTATATGAAACGGACGTTTTCTGACTATATAAACGGTAAATGGAAGAGGAGCAAGGACGGATATACTTCGTGCATGTACGTGGACTTTAATGGGCAAATAGAACAGGATTGTACAATTACAATGGTGCTTGCTTCAAAGGTTGAGTTCCATGTTCCGAAAGGGAGCGTTTGCAAGCTGTATGTGGGTGCAGAATCTACTGTTAACATTACCGGAGAAGGTATCTGCTATGTGTACTCATACGGTCACAATGAAGTGACCGGCAGGTTTAAGTCAATGAATTGTATACCTAAGTCCGAATGGGCTAAATAAGTAAATAGTATGAAAGTACCAATAGATAATATGACTTTCGCTGAAAGTGAATACCAAAGAGGCAATAAGATATGGAATGCTCAAACACTTTATAATTTCGCGAAAGCAAAGGAATACCCTGTACGTGATATGCCATTGTGGAATATAGACCTGACTGTTGAACCGTTTGAGTGCAGCCAGCTTCATAGTTTTATCTTTCAATGCAAACGTGTTCGTGATTGTTCTTTAGACTATCCTATTATACTGGATGAAGTAGGACAAATAGCAGACGGATACCATAGATTATGCAAAGCTATCTTGGAAGGTAGAAAAACGATAAAGGCTATCAGGCTGCTGGAAATGCCGGCACCTGATAGAATTGAAAATTAATATTTTATGACCGAAGAAAAACAAATACAAGATAGTATAGAACTACTTGAACAAAATGCTTTGCCAATTCCTGATGATGGCGATATGGTTGAACAAATACCATTGTTCAGTTCGTCCGATATGCAGTCAGTCATTGAGGACGGGAAGAAGAAGCCGCCTATCCATAGGTTGTGGGGTGATTTTTGGTGGGAGAACGAGCTTGTTTTCTTGTTCGCTGACAATGGTATTGGTAAGTCTATTCTTGCCACACAGATAGCCTACGAGATTGCCAAAGGGAAGAGCGAATGTACAGAAGTGGAGATGCCACCGCAAGCCGTGTTGTACTTCGATTTTGAGCTTTCGGACAGGCAGCTTGCAAGACGGTACGGGAACGCTGATTTCCCAAAATCGCTTATCCGTTGCACCATATCGGAAGAAGTGGACAGCGATGATTTCAGCATGAACGTAATTGAAGGGATAAAGGATAAATTGCTTGACACGAAAGCTAAAGTTATGATACTAGACAATCTTTCATATCTATCCACCCAGACAGCGGAAGCAGAGTATGCCGGAGTTATTATGGACGGTCTCACAAGATTGAAGCGTGAGCTAAAAATCAGTATCATGGTGATAGCGCATACGCCTAAGATTGAGGAATGGAAGCCCTTGTCTAAAACCAATATGGCAGGAAGTAAGATATTGTCTAACTTTGCAGACGGAGTATTTGCCATAGGACGTACAAGGAATGGAGGACGTTATCTAAAACTATTAAAAACTCGCATGGTGAGTGAACCGGATGAGAAGTCGCTCCTGCCCTACTTCAATATTATTTCGGAGCCTTACCTTCATTTTGAAAAAGTTGGTGATGAAACGGAAAAGAAATTACTTATGGGAAAACCTGCAAAAGATTTTTTCACTTCTATTTGGGATAGAGATACGACATCCCCTATTCCTCTGAATGAGCTGGTCAAACTAATTATATCTAAGGATAATTCTAAGAATACTATAAAGGCTAAAGACGGAAATGCTCGAAAACGTATTGACCGTGCTATAAAATACGGCTCTTTAAGGAAAGATGAGTTAAAGAATGTTTTTCTGAAAACAGAAGATTGATTGTCAATTATCCACAAATCATTTAGTAGTGAACTACCGCAAAACTAAAGAATTAGCGGTAGTTCACGTTTCTAGTTCATTTCTTTTTAAGTATTTCAATACATTCCTTTATCCCATCATCGAAACCTTGTTTATAGCCTCTAGTATATTCCCCTATATTATATACCGTCATTGACAGAAAAAATAGAAGGATACCTAAAGCCTTATGCCAACCGGGCAACGAGATGGAAAATGGCTTGAATGTTATTGTAAGATCACCAACCCATAATAGGGCGATAATACATGTAGATATAAATAAAATTGTTTTCATCGCTTATTTTCTTTCAATAATTCCGGATTATCATATATGTTACCTATCACTTCAAGATGATTACCTTTGCACAATAAAAATCCACGTTGATTATTTAACAAACGAAACCCACCATCAATATAATCTACTGAAAAATTGTCGTAACCAGCAACATTGGAACAAAAAACTCCATTAGGAATATCAATCCCATATTCTTTTGTTTTGACTATATCCCCCTCGTAAATCTCTTTGCCGTTCTTGTCACATAATCCGGTGAACTGTCCTACTGTTTCAGGAAGAACTACACAAGTTTTCTTTTTTGGAATAAGTTCAGCATCTTCAACGAGTGTAATAGTTGGGTAGTATCTTGGATATGTTGTCAAAGATCCTTCTATCCACTGTCTTGTTTCAAATTCTTTTCCTCTGAATTTTATTTCACGTTTCATAATCAATATCTTTTTCCGTTCAACATAGGTCTTAATTCATTGTATCTCATCTTCTGCTCGATATGCCAAAGCAAATCTATGTCAAGATGTTTGGCTAGTGCAAATATTGAAAATATCATCTCATTTACAATCGTAGAAAGATACTTGTAATCTACAATTGGTTTGATAAATATGGAATATATCGCTTCCGTGAAACTCAATTGGCTGTACATGCAGGCAATATCATCTATATATTCGGAGTTAATATCATTACTAGCAGATTCAAGGCTTATTCCTCGAAGTCCTGCAAGATCAAGCAGGCGTATAACTGCTTCGCTTAGTTCGTCTGGAAGTGTATCTTTGATATATTTTTCAAAACAATATTTAAAATTGGCATCATCGTGCGGTTCTTCATTCTCATAAGAAGATTTAAAAGATTCTCTGTCGGCACGTTTTCCTTTCCTATCTGCTTCCACAGCTTCCATAAGTTCGAGAATGATAAGGCAAAGGAAGTGTTCTTCACTAAATCTTTTATCGTGGAAACCATGATCACAAGCTGTTTTGTAAGCACGATCCCGTAGTTCGTTCAAATTAATATTATTCATAAATTTACTCTCTATCTGTTAATCAATCAGTTTAAATTCATAAACGAAAACATAAGGATTGGATTCCCATGTGCCCTTGCCTGATACTTTATCTATGAGGTCGGCAAAGGCTTCACGAGGTGTATAATAAGCCATTTTACTTTTTTTGTATTCATATACCCAAGGTATGCCATACCCTATTTCATGCGAGTTGCTGGCGTATATTCCTTCCTTAAAGCAATCTTCATCATCTATATCTTGGAGTCGTTCAATCTTAACATTGATAATGCGGATATGATGTGTCATGGCATCAGCGCGAACAAATAACTTGTTTCGCCAACCTTTGCTATTCTTCCAACTACTAACTAACATATCAAGTGTTTCCAACCCTTGTTCATGGTAAACGGCTTCATAACTTTGAGCAATGGCATAAATTTCACCAACTTTGTATCGAGATAAATGCATTTTATCTTCTCTAAATGCAAATGGAACAATTTGTCTCGCCATAGTCTTCCGACCTTCCAATACCGCTTGGGTTAATCCTAATTTATCGTTAAAAAATATCTTCTTCATAATCATATCAGTTTTAATGCTTCCTGTAATCCGGCTTCAAGTGCTTCTTCATAAATATCCCATTTACCACCATCATTAGGTCCTTCATAAACAGAACTAGTTATATGAGTTCCATTAACTTTAGATATTTCGTATCCATAGCCACAAGCACAGTTATATACACATATATGAATGTTCTTGGTTTCACGTAGCCACTTTTGGGCAACGGATTGCGGAGGAACAGATAGGTATTTATAACAATGATTCAAAGTGGAAACATCTATGAGATATTTTCTTTCATTAAACCCTTTCTCTTTCAGCAGCTCCGCTGTTTCTAATGTTACAAGTTCTTCGGTCATGGTTATTCTCCTTTACACTCTTTACACTCTTCACAATGTAATTTATAAGCATGGGCAAACATCCCTAACGTAACAGGATCAAAGTAAAAATCTGCCTGTTTATCTTCTATGACAACTGAAACACATAATTGACCATCGCAAAAGTCAATATATGCCTCACCACCTCCAACCCCTCTAATAGAAAAGGTTTGTGTCTGTACACTATTCATGGTTCTCCTCCTTTAGTCTTTTAATTAGGGCATCAGCGCAATTAAGCGAATATTTAGCGACTACCTCAGAATTAACACCATAGTCGTTTGCTATAACAACTTTAATAATGTCTTTTGCCAATTCGTATCTACGCTGTTCCCAGTCGATAGCTGAATTTCCAAGATTTAAAAAGTCAAGTTCACACTCTCTGAATACCATATTATCACATACATATATGTTATCTCCACTATGTAACGCATTGGTATTTGTTTTCGGAATTACATCCACCAAAACCCCTGTTGATTTTACTCTTGCTTTCATATTTAATATTCTGATTTAATAATAGTACCAAATGAACGATACCTACGCCAAACCATATTTCCACGCTGGATGGTAATAATCCAATCACAAGCCTTAAAAACTTGTCCTACATTATATAAAAATGGTCGTTTTTGTATTTTTCTTTTTATTCTTGCTTTCATATTTAATCGAAATACATTACTTTCTTACCTATACATACTTTGAACCTTGAAAGACATTCGCTATATTGTGTGATATGGTTAGGATTATATTTGTTAACAAAACATCCAGTACGTTTATGGTATCTGACACAAGCATTTTCAGGAGATTTAGCCAATATCTCTTTTTCATCTCTAAAATCAAAAAACAAATCATCTCTGTATGATACCTTATACCACTTAACTTGGTTTCTTATCTTTTTAAAATACTTTGCTTTCATCATTCCTCCTTTGTTTTAATATCCGTTACTTTGCCACGATTGACAAAAAAGAAACATGCCATCACATCACACAGGTATGATTCATGCTCCATCTTACACTCTTTGCATTCTTTACACAATGAACATTCACTGCAAACGAAATTTTCATTGAACGTTTTGCTCATTTCATGCAACACACCATCTATTATTATTCCGTTCTTTATTTCCATACCGTTCATTCATTAGAAGTTACACCCAAGCACAATACTTTGTCAGAAACGCCTATATCGTCAAATTCCAAAGTTAAATACTCTGTATCATAAGGGTAAGGGTATCTTAATTCTTTCAATTCTTCATCCGTCAATTTGCGTCTAATACGCATTTCTATTTCGTAATCATCGGGAAGATTCTCAATTATTTTTCTAAGTTGTCCTACGTTCTTTATTTCCATATTGTCTAATTAATTTAATTGCTAATAGAGGGTCTTTATCTCCTATTTGATTGATTAGCTTTGTAAATTTGTCCACTCTACCATAGTGTCTAACGCAAATAGCATTTGCCTTCATCGAGCGTCCTAATCCGTATAAATACTCCATGCGTGCATTTCTACGGATATTCTTCATTATCTTTTTTGCTTGTCTTAATTTCATATCTCAATCTCCTTTCTCTTTAATTCGTTCCAGTACATCCCTGTTGGCTTCTAATATTTCATCGAAAGACGGGATGGAAAACCAGCAGATAACTTTAATATCATCCTCAGTTACGTCTTTACCTCGATAAGCATTATCACTATCATCAATCCACCATCCATTTTCATACGTAAATATATCTATATGCTTAGGGGATTCAACTTCCCTATCAGCATATTTATAGTAATATAAAAATCCTACTAAAATACGCTGTCCTTCCTCCGGCAACCGTTCCTCAACGCTTATCCACGGAGATTGCCTTGACTTCCATTCTGCGCCAGCGGAAAAAGAATTAAACAAGTCCTCTTTCAACGAATATACACCTTCAAATGAAAGATACATCTCTTGTGGCTTGACTATCAATTCTGCGTATTCCTTTGCTGCTTCTTCTACTGTCTGTTTCATATCCTATTCTTTAAAGTTTCTCATGTATTCGCAATCCTCGTCACATACACCTTTCTTTGCACAGTGAGGGATATTAGTTCCCCGCTCATATTCAAAATTATAACATAGGTTTCTGTATTCTTTCCTTCTTTCCATAGGACCAAGTGTTCTTGCTGAACTCCATGATTCATAGTCATTGCTAGACGCCTCTTTAAGAACGCATCCATCATCGTTATATAGCTTTCTAACTTCATTCATAATCTGTTCCGTTTTGAGGATTATCCATTTAACTTAAACTCATCCATATATCCCATCTCTTTCAAGCGGATATTAAACTCTTCAACCGAATCATTATTAGGAATGAATTGTTCAAGAACATCGTTAAAAGGGTGCAGATAGTTTTTTAAAATATCATTAGCCTCTTCTTCTCCACGTTTCTTTCCTAATCGGTCTTTGCATACTTCTATGTAATCATCTTTTGTCATATTGTAGTGCGTGACTGTATCAACAATTGTACTAAACCTACAATATAAGCCGTTTGGCTGTTGGGCTATAAATGATCCCATAATTACCTCCTTTCTAATTTGTTTGAAGCTAATTAGGTTACATCATTAATACTGATTTCTCCTTTTAAAACTCGTTCTACCTGCCGGTCAAGTAATTCTTGAAATTCTATTTGGCATATAAGAGAGCAATCCGGTATCATCTCTTCCGGCATTTCTCCACGGTTAGGAGAAAGCTCATCAAGAAATATTTTTCCAGATTGGTCTTTCAGACACGTTGCTCCTACTTCTCGTTCAATTTTAGCCATCCGATCAAACACATTCGGGAAATCCTTCCGTATCTTATTCCAGTAGCCCATTCCACCTTTGACACAACCGATACAATTATTGTTATTGTAACCCATCTTGTACATGGCAGGGATTTCAATGCCAGCTTTCCAAAGCATTCCCATTGCATCTTGCTTGGTTATCTGTCGCTCGATAAGTGGGAACAACGGCTTTGTATCAGGATATTGCTGTTTAAAGCGGACAGCACGGTTTATTTCTTTCGGGTCAAAGTCGAATCCCCAGACTTGACCGTCCCAATTTCCCAACTCTTTTTCCAGCTTGTAACGGACTTGTTTCTTTAATTCGAATGTGCAAGCTGCACCAGTAGGACCATTAATAAATCTTTTCTTAGCCAACACATCCTCTACGTTAAGATACTTATCGCTGCGAATGGTATGAATTGGCCGCCCGTACCATCTCTCGCAATCTGAGATAAATCGGACATTATCTGGATGCCCGGAACCTGTTTCGATATAATAGAGTTGTACATCGTTATACAAGTTCAATGCTATCTTACAAGCTACTGCGGATGTTACACCGCAAGAAAACCATGCTATTATCATTTGATTCCTTTCTTTCTTGTTATTAGTCATTAAATCTCATGATAGATCTATTAATAATGTCTTCATCTCCCTCGTCATAATGTTCACCACAGGAAAATTCTTCATATCCCTTTTCTTCTATCTTCCAACGAGGATCAGACACCCCATTAAAATCTGAATCAGAGTGGATCTCACCAAGTCTTTTAAATTCTCTGTTAAGTTCTTTGTCTTTTATATCAACAATCACAGAGACCTCTTTTTGTAGGATATATGTAACCTTATACTTCATTTCTATATCGTTTTTACGTTAATTGGCAGTTTCATAAAACACATCCATATTGTCTTGCTCTGTCTTCCAGTGGTATGCCCAAATAGAGGTTTAAAAGGGATAACAGACAATACATCCACTGTTTTTATCTCGCTCTTGTTCCATTTAAATATAAGCGTGCCGTTAGGCTTCAAGACGCGCATACACTCAGTAAATCCATCGTGTATGAGTAACTGCCAGTCTTTCGGCAGTTTCCCGTACTTCTTAGCCATCCATGAGGTTGTACCAAGTGTTTTCAGGTGCGGTGGGTCGAATACCACCATGTAGAAAGAATTGTCCTCAAACGGCAAGTGGGTGAAATCGGCTATTATATCCGGTTTTATCTCTATGGTCCTGATTTTATCTCTATCCTTGGCTGTTACTATCTCCGATCTCTTATCAACGAATAAGGCAAGAGGATTATGTTTGTCAAACCAAAACATTCTACTGCCACAGCAGGCATCTAATATGATTTTTGCTTCACTCATTTCCAATTCTAATTATATTATCAGTCAACTATTAATCAACTTCCACTAACTCACCGTTTTCCAGTCTATACCATGTATCAGCCTTGACAACCTCACCATCGACCAATACAGCCTTCCAATCGACAATATCATACGTATCTTCCCTTTCTTCAGCTATGACTAAAATTGCACCTATTCCGCCTTTTACCTGAACATTGTTACCTCTTGCCACTGACAAACCATTTGATCCGGTTGAAGCCTTTCCTCTTGCCGTGGCAGCACCATACTCACCAGCCGTGGCAGCACCTCTATCACCAGCCGTGGCAGCACCTCTATCACCAGCCGTGGCAGGTTTTCCCGGATCCGCATTACACTCGTTAGTACACCGTTCCTTGACATAAGATACAGCTGCTTTCACAAGCCCCCTTATATCAAGCTCAGCACCTATTCTAATTTTTGAGGAACAAACCTTGTCACTTTCTGAATCGTCTATTTTACCGCTCTGTTCAACCTCACAAAACCTTGACCCGGCTGGCGCATAGTAACCAAAAACATCCAGAGGGTAAGGACATGCATGAAAACCTTTCTCACATGCCTTTATGTCGCCTGTTTCTTCATACTCCTTACCTACCTCATACTTAAACCCTCTACAAGATAAATCTTTGTCAAACGCTTTATAAGTCTTTAATTTCTGTTCCATGATATTATTTATTTTTTGTTATTTTGATTATTTTCTGTTCAAAGATCGGGCATTCTCTTCTGCCCAACAGGTGTATTCCATGAAGCCTGTAGCATGGCTTTTCGGGAATCGAATCGTATTTACGATATATGGCACAACGGCGGCAGATGCGATGTATACCATATTTCCCTTTTGCGCCGTAACATACCACAGGATAACCGTCAGCAGTTTTCATGATTTTCTAAACAAATGACTGAACGCATTATCCAAATCCAGATCCAAATTCAGTTTAGACGGGAAAGATTTAATGTATTCGTACATCTTATAAGCGAGGTGTCATCATCACCGCACCTGTCAATCAGTGTGAGCAACATGGCGTTCACCATGTCAGAATCATTGCCGAAGTTTTCCTGAGTGGATTCGCTACAATGATTCACATCACTTTTCACTCTCGTTCCATTTGAATACAAGCGTGCCGTTAGGCTTCAAGACGCGCATACACTCAGTAAATCCATCGTGTATTAGTGACTGCCAGTCTTTCGGCAGTTTTCCGTACTTTTTAGCCATCCATGAGGTTTCACCAAGTGTTTTTAGATGAGGTGGGTCAAATACCACCATGTAGAAAGAATTGTCCTCAAACGGCAAGTGGGTGAAATCTGCTATTATATCCGGTTTTATCTCTATGGTTCTGATCTTATCTCTATCCTTGGCTGTTACTATCTCTGATCTCTTATCAACGAATAAGGCAAGAGGATTATGTTTGTTAAACCAAAACATTCTACTGCCACAGCAGGCATCTAATATAAGTTTTCCATTTTCCATTAAGCTATTTCTTTTAATTTCTTCAATCTCAACTTTTTCAATACTTTACAAAGTGCTTCAGTATTTTTTCTCGCTTGTGTAACCTCCACCGCATTCCCGATAAATTTCTTTTGGTCAGCTTGTGTGCCTATTAAAACATAATCTTCAGGGAATCCCATAATCTTTTTGAGTTCCGGAATGCGAAGCATCCGCATTTTAATATCCACTATGCCATACAGTGCCATGAACTCCTTTATCTTCACGGTCATAGGACTATCATTGTTGTAGATTTCAATCGCTACCTGACCGCTTTCTGTTGCTACCAGATAGGGCGGCATCTTATCCATGCGGGCTATTAATGTGAAGCAGGGGCTATCAACAGAGCCGCCAGCACTGTTGAACTGTGGATTCATCAGATAATGCCATTTCCTGTTTGCGGTAATGGTCTGGGAGGGTTCCTCTATACTACTACCTACATTTGAGAATGCAGTATTCATTATCCACGGCTGGCATATTACTAAGTTTTGTTTCAGTGTTGTGGTAACAGCGGGGCATGGTGAGTTTATATCAGACACCTGACCACCTCCAGAATATTGGTTCATAAAAAACGGAGATACAAGAGAAAGTCTGTCTTTCGTCAGAAGTGTAGGACAAGGCTGGTTAATATCCTTTCCTGTATCCTTAAAGTTATAAGAACACATAAATTGGCTTTCAATTAAAGCCATCCTGTCCTTCGTTGTGACCGTAGGTGCAGGAAGTTCCACCGAATGATTATGCCCGTTCCCATAGTAAGCCGATACAAAAACGTGGTGGTCTTTACAAGTGATTGCTCCAGCCGGTTCTTCCACTGATACGTTCTTGCTGTCGGGGTGTCCGCTAAACTGCTTAGAGAGGAAACAAACTTGCGCTACTCCAAGTCTGCTTTGCGTGGCTACCACCGGACATGGTTCGTCAATCCCAGGAGCGTTATATTTCCCTGTACGGCTCATAGAATTATACTTTACGAGGAAGGCATCCTTTCCGCCGGCTACAAACTTGATAAGTCCGGCATAGATACGTTCAAGCGTTTTCTCTGCAAGAGGCTTTTCCCTGAAGATGGTAGTTCCTTCATCAGAGAAATCAAGCACATCCTTTACCGGCTTCCACTTCTCCAGCCGCGAGAACATATCTTGCCTACCACCTTTACAGTGGGTCGGTTCAGGGAATACTATCGGCAAGTTCTTTTTAGCAAAGATGCCGAAGAAGCGTTTCCTTGTGGTGTAGGCACCGAAGTCGGCAGCATTTAAGATGCGGTGCTCAAAGTTGTAACCGTACTTCTTGACATTGCGCACCCACTTTTGATAAAGCCGGCCTTTGTCCATGCTGATAGGTTTCCCATTCTCATCCATATCTCCCCATGACATAAACTCTTCTACATTCTCAATCTGAATGTAGTCAGGGTCTATAACATCAATATAACGGAAGAGATGTTCTGCCAACGTCCGGCTGTCGGCATCTCTCGGCTGACCGCCTTTGGCTTTCGAGAAGTTGGTACACTCCAAAGAAGCATGAAGCATTATCATAGCATCAGGATATAACTGACGAATACGTTCTACAATAGTGCTTATCGGGGAAAGTTCCAGTGTACGGATATCCTCAATAAAGTGAAGTGCATCAGGGATATTGGCATCATGTGAAAGGATGGCATTCTTGTCATGGTTCACACAACAAACAACCTTTGCACATTTATTTCCATCCAATCGTGCTTCTTCCACACCTTCGGACAAACCGCCGGCACCACAAAAAAGGTCTATTACGAACAATTCGATATCGGACAGACCTTCTAAACTCCTTAGTATTTCTTTTAATGATTTCATAATTTCTCCTTTCTAAACAGATGGTTAAACGCATTATCCAAATCCAAGTCCAGATTCAGTTTGGACGGGAAAGATTTAATGTATTCGTACATCTTATAAGCGAGGTTGTCATCATCACCGCATCTGTCAATCAGTGTGAGCAACATGGCGTTCACCATGTCAGAATCATTGCCGAAGTTTTCCTGAGTGGATTCGCTACAATGATTCACATCACTTTTCAATCTCTTTATCGCGGCTATGGCTGTGTTGAAGTTTCTTTTTGAATCGTGTCTGAGTTCAAAGCCTTCCTTCTTGTATTTCTGCTGCATTTCAAGAAGGTTTGTCTCTAAAACGTCCGTGAGGACAAATACGATGTTGGTTATCGTATTCAGTTTGTCTGTTCCTTGCATGATCGTGTATTTTCTACCAATTATTTTATTTGATACAATCTATTTTAAAGCCGTATAATGAATTTTCCTGCATGAAAGTATCAACTACAGGCTTTCTTGTTGAAAATCTTGCCACGGGGCTGGAAATGCGGTATATCGTTTTCTTTCTTTGCCCTATCAATCCATCTTTGGAATTTGGCGGCTACAAGAGGACAGTGGATGCGCAGGTTCCTGTCGCGTTCCGCTTCCCATTCACGTATCTTTATAAGCGTTTCGGTATTCATTGAAATAATGTTTTTTGAATTCTTGATAAAATGTACTTGTTGGCATCGTTGTAGAAATTCCTGTCGATCTCAAAACCGTATGCCTTTCTTCCACATTGCGCAGCAGCCAAAAGCGTACTTCCACTTCCGGCTACGGGATCTATGACAACATCACCTTTATCGGTAAATATTTCTATTAATCTCCTGAGTAAAGGAACAGGCTTTTGTGTGCTGTGTACTTTTGGTGTATCATTATCCCTTACCCAATCAAAGCAATTGAATATCATTCTCCCGTCATTATTGAACTTTGGAAGCCTGTCACGGTATAAAAGCAGACCGTATTCACAATTACCGACTATTTTCATATTGGCTTTTAATACTTGTGCGGAGAAGTCCTTACGGAATACCAATGGGATGTATTTCATTAACCCATACTTCCGGCCAAGTTCTATAAGCATGAACTGTTGTTCGTATTCGCAGAATATTATCATGCATGGGGATTGACCGGGTTTCTTTGGTTCTTTTACCAGCATGTCGCTGCAAAAGTGCATAAACTCGGCAGGGCGAAATTCATTTTCCGAATTAAAAAACTTTTTCCCCGCAAGGTCACTTTCTCCGTTTTTATTATCCCCGTTTTTATACCATGAAGGATTGCTTGCATAAGCATTGGTACCCAAATTATACGGTATATCAGCTATAATCAATTGTGCTTTAGGTAATTGATAGCTACGGAAATTTTGAAATGAATCTCTATATAGTTCAATATCTTTCATAATTTCTTCTTTTGAAAACTGTTACAAATTTGCCCGTATCTGTCACAAGCGCACACTCTATGCCCTTTAGCCTTACAATACGCAGAATTATCCCCAAAGTCTGATGCATTCTTGCAGTTCCGGCATTTGACATATACAATTTCCGATTTGACTTTTTTTGCCATACTTATGGTGACATCAGCATTTTTCTGGCTTCCTCATCTCCGGATTCAGCCCGGCGTTTCAACTCTTGATATTCAGCATAAGAGATTCTGTTATTTCCACGCTCTTCTATTTCTTTTTCACGTTGGATTCTGTATTGTTCACGCTCATGCCGATCAATGTCAATCCTACGTTCCTTAACATACTCCAGAAGAGAGCATGAAATCTTCATCGGACCAATAGCTCCATAAAATTGCCCATATTTCCCTAATTTGAATCTGGATATAAAGTTGCATATTTCAGCCAAATTCATCCAATAGTATTCACCTAGGACAAGAATACAAAGTTCATCCAGTTGTTTGTCGGTTATACCCTTTCCCTGCTCGGCGTAATCGTTAAGGCTGTCAAACTGTACTTTCAGCCACCTAAGTGCGTTGTCTTCACCGTACACAGAACGGATGTTTGCAAGCGAAGGTATATTATCATTCAAAGCAATATCCGCAAGTGTAAGATTTGATTTTGCCAGCTTGCCTTGCAAATCAGGATTGTAATCAACCGCCATCCGGGATGGTGTTGGGTATTTCTCCAGTAGAGCCAACTGCTTTTCGTTTAGCTTCTTGTTCTGCAAGGAATTTTTCATCCGCTTCTGCAAACTCAGCCATGAGTCTAGATTTTCTCCGCTCAGAATCAATTCGCTTCTGCTCGTAGATGTCTGTATTTTGTCTTGCTCCATAATTTTTTAATTCAAATAATCCCGCATAATTACTTGCAATCGACTGCTCAACCACAAGCCTTGCTTTATTGCAATCATTTCCACTCAATGTTAGCAATCGGTTGTAGCACATTTTTAGGGATTTTTCCGATTTATAGTTTTCTTTTCTTTCTCTCTTGTATTCAAGCCATTCCTTGAATATGCCCTTAAAATCTTCCGAAACAAAAGACAAATCAACCTCCTTGTTTTTGGGAATTGTTTTCTTATCTCCGTCAGGAGATTCTTTATCTATATCATTTTCATTATCATTTTCATTAAGCTTGTTTTGGGTTGTTTGGGTTGAGTTTAACCCACTGGGTTGTTTGGGTTGTTTTGATTTGGCATTGCAATTCCCTATAGGAGCACCACCTTTACGCCCGTTGTTTCGGTTTCTCTCGACAATGCCATGATATTTAGTTTCGTCTATCTCAAATTGATTGATGAAAAAACCCAATGCCATATCAATGTCCTCCTCTACCGTAACCTCCTCGCCAAGTTGATACTTGAAAATTGCACGAAATAATCGCCCAAGTTGTTTGTCTGATAATCTTGATATAGGTTTGTAGAAAGATTTATATATGATAAAACTATCCTTTGTCATTGCTTAATCTTTTAGGTGTTCTGTTAAGGTTTCCAATTGCCCAATGATATATGGTTTGACATCATCGCTGCAATTGACAACGAAGTCAATAATCTGTTCTGACAACTTATGCCATTCGTTTAATTCGTTTTCTTCCATAAGAGTTTAGTATTATAATTCAACTTCCTCAATTATAAATTCTATCCTTGGATTAAGCTTATCAATCAGCTTTCGTGCATTAATCTCCATACATTGCCGATCGTTCTTTATCGCCTTGCATCCTTGTAGACAGTCAAGTAAAATTTTGAAAGCGTTATCAAGATCAGGACGCAAATTTTCGTGATACACATCCACTGTTAGTTTAAAGAAACCTTTTATATTCTTGTCCCTTAATCCACATTGTGCGTAGAAAGTTTTTTCATACTTTTTAAGTACATCCTGTTTTGCTAAAGAACCGTGCCCGTATAATGCTACTATCTTGTAACAATTCGACTTTGAAGGGATTTTTCCCCTTATAATTTGTTTATCGTATATCATAATCCAAAATATCTATTTGCCGCCAGCTCATCGTGTTGACGGATTGTTTCTACTATTTCCTTTTGCTGTTTACGGAAATTACGGTCATTGTCATACCTGCTATGGCATTCAGGGCAGCCAATTCGCAAGTTCCATTCTTCCGTAATGTATTCAGGATAAAGTGATCTAGGTAACAGGTGCATCAACTGTGGTGTGGATGTATATTTGTGGCAGATACAGCAATACTGCGGTAGATCCCTTTTTATCCTTGCAAGTTCACGGTTTATTGTACTTTGTTTTTTGCTTATTTGTTTCATTCCAATTAAAAGCCCCGAAGCGTATTCTCCGGGGCACAACCATTATTTATTAACCCATGCCATTAATGTGTGGCTCACATTTATAGTGGGAGGTGCAGGATTCGAACCTGCATGAGTGGTGTTTTTGCGGTTCACTGATTTTTAAGTCAGTCATTCCTAAGATGTCTCGCAGGTTGCCGGCTTGGTTATTAACGGTTATCCTGGAATTTTGCACCTTACATCTTGATTAGCGTCTGCCATTTCCGCCAACCTCCCTTTGCCGCCCTATCTTCACAGACAGAGCAGGCATGTAAACAAATACACTTAATCAAAATTGAAATTATCTTCACCGTCTGGATCTTCGTCCGGCATATCATTACCGAAGTCCATCGGGATGAACCAGTCTGAAATATAGTCTTCCATATCAGTCAATTTTTAAGCATTAGGAAATTCTGGTTTAACATCTGAATTTGCTTCATAAGGATAAACATCCATAATAGCAGTTTCCGCTACCGAAGCAATCACGTAGTCTGCCATTGTGCCTTTCATTCCTTCATCCAATTTCTTGACTGCATCTCTCAAGTCGGCTGCTTGAACAAGAATGTTTGTGGATGTTTTCTTTTCCGCACCAGTTTTTTCATCCAATGTGATAAAGTATAACTTGCATTTAAAATACCTGTCAGCAGATTCTTCATCTGAGAAAAATATCTCAGAATAGTTGGCACGTTTTATGTCAGAAACAGTAAACTCACCGCTGATAAACGGTGTCATTTCCTCAATACATCTTCCTTCGCTTTCTGTAAAAGATAAAGAATCAAATAAATAAGATTCTGTGACTTTTTTATTCATCCCGTTTTCCATTACTTTCTCGTAACGAATTTTACACTCAAACCATGTGTGCATCATAATCATTCCTCCTTTGTCTTATTACGTTCCTTAATCATTGCATCAGCTATCTGATAAGCTGATTTAGCCTGTCCTTCATAGTAGTAGTTTGTAACACTAGCTTCTTTGGACGGGAAAAACAATGTTACAACTCTATTCCATAAAGTTCTTCTGCGTTTTGCTGTCATCATCATACACTTCATCGCTTCAAGCGCAATATGATCGCGCGATATGTTGCTTTCCATAATCAGTCCTCTTCTTGTATTAGTCGTTTAATCAATTCTTTTTTCCATCCTTGAATAAATCCATTCTCATCAATATTCATAATGATGTAGTCGCCATATCCTTCATCTGCCGGACACATAATCTTAGGTACATATCCGTCATAAGAGGTGATAACGTTTTTGTTCCCATCAAGAATATCACAAAGGAAATCATCGCACACTTTATAATGAACACGGGCAGTTGTTCCTTGGGACCAGTTGACTATTTGTCCTGTTTCAATATCTATCAGTGGTCGCCAACGCCAGTTATAACCACGCAGCACCATGTGTTGTTCTCCCATATATTCGGCACAAGGCATCTGGGGGATTCCATCCGTTTCTTCACAATCGGTATCCTCCATACCGTTGATGTATCCGTCATCCCAATAGCGTACACCTGCATCCACTTCTAAGTAGACCGCTTCAAATTCTGTTGGTTTGTTGATTGTAATTTTCATATTATTTTAATTGATTAATAACTTGTCTTTTGATTTTCTTGTACAGCTTCCCGACAAAACGTCCATGCTTCTCTGTTCCGTCATCGGGCAACTCGTTTTTATAAATATGAAGAAGTAACTGGATGAGAAGCACTTCTTGTTTTGTCAAAGTAAGTTTCATTTGTCTATAAGTTTAAGTATATCCATAACCGAATTAACATCGGTAAGAATTTCATTGAAAGTTGGTGCCTTCTGCCCCAAAAATCCGCATTGCAAATACTTGTGCTTACCCTCTCCGAAGATGCGGCATATCTTCGGTCTGCGGTCGTATATGTTACACTTGTAATCGTAACGCTGGAACGGGCATCTGTTTTCTGCAATGTCCTCATTTGTGATAGCTACCACATTGTTTCCCCCCAATTCGGGATTGTTACCTGCATCCTCAAACCTGATTATAGGTCTGACGATTCGATTCTTTAAAGCTGTGAAGTAACCTTTAGGAATTGGGACATTGCAACAACAATTTGCAGAACACTTACTTATATCACATTTTAATCTCATATCTATCTGTTTCTATATTCTCTCATCATTTCCTCATAACCTACATCGCCGTAGTATGGTAGGTAACATCCGAAATCTGCCTGTGCCCACATTTTGAATTTATCCATAAATGAGGATAGTTCGGTAACAGACATTTCGCTTGTCTTGTAGTCCTCCCAATCCGTTTCACCAGTAACAACATTGATTACAGGCTTACGTCCAAGAAGTTTCCTTTTCACATCACGCTTGCACTCGTCAAACGTACAGCCTATCTCTTTTGCAAAAACAGAGAACCACAAGTGAACTGTGTTGTTTTGCCTTATGGTTCTCATTTGCTCTTCGGACAGGTTTCTTTCCTTGACCTCTGTAAGTTCAAAAGGTCTCTGCCCATTTATCAGCTTGTTGAAACGGACGGTTGCCTTTTGAACGTCAAGAGGTAATTTAGGATCGTAACGCATAGGTTAAAATGGCAAGTCGTCTGATTCTTTAGCCGCTTGCTGCGTTGTTGAAGGGGCTGATTTAGTATCTTGACCGTTTCCGTCCTTCTTTGGTGTAAGCAACTCAATCTCCGTTGCCGTGACTTCCCAAGCCGTATATTTAACCCCGTCTTTCTCGTACTCACGGGAAAGCATCTTTCCTTCCACAAAGAGTTTATCGCCCTTGTTGACGTACTTTTCTACAATCTCCGCAAGACCTCTCCAAAGACCGATACGAAACCAAGTTGTTCTGTCTTCTATCTTCTTACCGTCTTTCGTTGTGTATCCTTTTTCGGTTACACCCAAAGACATTGAAGCCACTTTTGAATCGCCTATCGTTCTTATCTCCGGCTGGTTCCCGACATTTCCTATTAATGATATTCTGTTGTGCATGTTATTCTATTGTTTTTAATGTTACACTTCCAACTACTGGAATCTCTTTTAAATATTTCTTATACAAATCAGGATAATCTTTCTCAAACGCCTTCTTGTCGAAATCCTTTCTGATAGTGTCCTTTTTGCGAGTAAATGATATGATATCACCTTTCCAACTATATTCACCGGCTTCTACCATAGCCATCATAACGCCATCAGTTATTTCTTTCTTTTTATCAGACCAGTATTTTGCCTGTGACACAATTTCCTGTATTGTCCTCTCCATCTTTCGGTACTCGTCAGGAAGAGTAACAGGGGATATGGAATAGGGATTCACAAACTGTCTGCCTTCCGAATCACATTTCAACAGATTCATTACAACTTCTGATGGTATTCTCTCGACTTCTACTATCTCATGGTTTTTGCCTCTCAACCATATACCTATAAGCCTTACCACATTGCATCCTGGATTCTGCAACTCAAAAAGGTATGCATATATACTCAACTGCCATCTTACAGATTCCTTGTCAAGTACGTAGGTGTTCTTTATATCTCCCAAAGTAAAATCAGTTTCATTTTCGCGATAAACCTTGTCGATACAGCTTGCATAGTCCTCATTGTCAGATACAAGATATTCGGAACATTCGTACCTCAATCCCCAATCATCTTTCAGTTCCTTGTATCCTTGTGCTTCATCGCTGTCATGAGTTATCCCCATATCATCGACAAGTTCGCAGATACTATGGATCATAGTACCTCTTTCAGCCGCTTTCCTTAACACGTCTTCGGGAACACCACGGTATTTATCGGGGAAAAGCTGTCTGCCTATCACGGAAGTAATACCACTTAGTTCCTTATCCCCTAGCATATAAGTATGTTCATCGGGATTGAAAACGACTTGTGATTTGATTAGTTTCATTTCAGTTCTCCTTTCCTTCTTGTCACCGCTTCAACAAAACGTTTGTCACTCTGTAATTCCTTATAATTTCCCCATACTACCTGTAATGTCTCGATTGACAGGCTTGATCTTACTTCCTGCAATGCCATCGCAAGGAAATCTGTTTCCTCTGGTGTCGTGCTGTCAGGGTCCTTTTGCTCTTCTGTAGGAATCAGGAACAATTGAAGCAAAGAATATTTCAACGCTATGCTCATTGCTTTATTCATTCCTTTGTCACCTGCGTCCATCGCTTCACCTACATTTACAGTCTCCACAAAGCTGCCATCAGTGGTCATATACCTAAACTTTATCGTAGCCCTTGTGAATGTGTTCGTACCGCCGGATTTCGTTATCCTGTTCTCCGTTGTGAAGTTCTGCACTTCCTGTAGTATGAACACCTCATTTTTTGAAAATAATTCATGAAGTTCGTTCATAACGTTGTCAATCCCACGGAATTTGAATCCCTGTTGCTGGTTCTTCTCCGATTTGGTGATAGCCTTTGTCTCTTTAAGGATATTGGCTATCTTACTGTATATTAACTGTTCACTCATTATAAAGCTATTATTTTACCAACACAAAAAAGGCAGGTCCGCAGTCCTTACAAAGTTCCGCTTCCTGCCATGATATCTCTCCGATTCTTCAAGCTCGTTTTCAAGAGAATCGATTTCTTCATTAAGCAAGGATATATATTTACCTTTACAGTCAGCGTTGAATGTGAGCCTTACCAATTCCTCACTCATTGACTGGACTATATCAAGCTCTGAATAAAGTTTATCCAGTTCATCGCTTATCTGGCTTACAGTTCTCATAGTTATAATTTCTATACCTTTTCAAGAAATTGGACCGGCAACGAGCATACACCCTTCATATTAGGATATTTGACATCAGCATACCCGTTAGCGATATAAACAATCGTACCTGTCAGCGTATCACCTATCTCACGTACTTTATCACCTTTCTTCATAACCATTTTATTTTAAGTTCAACTTTAACCGGAGGATTCTCCATCTTGGAAAATCCGTCAAGAATTTGCTCTTTAAGAAGTTTGGGAGGTCTGTCAGTAATCTTACTATCCAAGACAGACAGTTCCTCACGTTCTCCGTCATAAAACACAAGCGTTACGCCTTGAACTATATATGGGTTCATGGCAGTTCGGTATAAGTAAGATTTACACCAATGCAGTCATGTGTCGCACGGATACTGTTACGGTATTTCTCCAAATCATCCACCATAACAGGCATGAACAATTTTACTGTATCCCTGCCACCACTGGCATACACAAGCTGGTAACTTGTTATTTGATATTTCTTTTCCATGATATTTATATTATTGTGGCAATGGTTTCCAAAAATCAATGTCCCATGCCCGGTTAGTATTTCCACATATCCAAATGTTTTTCCGATGCTCACTATCGAATACCAACATCCCGGTATTCACAAATTTCCCGGAACTCTTCACAAGCACTCTTGTGTCCAATGGTGGAGGATCTTTTTCTGCATTCCTCCATTTCATGGATTCCAAAACAAATCGAGCACCTTTCTCAAAATCCACCGATGCTGTTCTTTTGTGCGTAATCCCATGTATACCATTTGCATACTCTCTGGCTTTCTCCTATATTATATTTATATCCATAATTTAACTTGTTTCCTATTAAAAAGCTCCTGTTATCTTCACAGACTACAGGAGCAAAACCTAAACGACTTTATTATGACAACCTACAGCCACCGTCAGCGGAATCGGACCGCCGTACTATCCGTTAAATGAAAGTAGAGATTAGAACAGATAATTATTTATGCTTATTTCCTTAGACAGTACCAGCCATGGACGGTGAAATTCCGTACCTATATTCACATACAGGCACGGACAAATTATGCAACTAACATTATAAACACAAAAAACTAGATGAAAAAATCATTCATATTCCTTTAACTCCTTATATGTCATTACCACCAATTTCACACACAATAATGAGATGATGGAAAATATAATCACCGATACGAATTTTATAGGACTTTCCGTAACTATCGCACCATAAATCATTCCTAAGGAACATAGGGTGGCAAATATAGACAGGATAAAATTAGCTGTTTTCATAATACAAATTTTTATATTGTTCCCCTCAACGGCTTAAACCGGTTGTTACCACGAATCTTACGGGAGGGGATATATTAGACCTTTCGGCGGTACTTGTGCCCAACCAAGTTTACTTAATGCACTAAGGACAAATCGGTGCACCGAAAGTATGTTCAATCAATTATTATTATAGACCCTCAATACGTCACGGCATCCCTGCTGGTATTGACTCCTATAATCAGTCCGTTTGTCTGCATCATACGGCTTATGAGTTACACCATATAAGCATTTACAATGATGTGAAAGAACTTTAAGCAGCTCCCCTCAACGGCTTAAACCGGTTGTTACCACGAATCTTACGGGAGGGAAGAAATAGTAATCAGATCAAATCACTTTATGTTTCTCTATGTACCTTTGCAATGAATTTACATTGTACCATATCATTCTCCCATCGCGACAAAACGATACTTGCCCACTCTCCCTAACTTTGCGTAGGTAGTCATCGGAACATCCTAAAAACGCCCTGGTCTCTTCTCTGCTCAGCCATATCTTATTAACAGGTTGAACTTTCCCGGAATTTATATTTACCTTTTTCATTTTACTTCCTCTTAATAAATTTATTATCTGATTCTTGTTACAATGGTACCGTCAACACCACTTTTAGATATAAAATTATAACCAATCTTATTCAGTCTTGACATAGTGGCACGTACAACATTTTCTTTTATAGCTTTACTTTTAATAAGCCTTGTTTCTCCGACTGCTATACTTTTTAATGTTTCGGCAGGTGATATTTTTTTGATAACTATCGTATTAATATTTTCCATTATATTTGTTTGTTATTTTATTTTTCTTTATGTTTGCGAACGCTGCCATTTAGCAACTTTGTTGATATCGTTGTTTATTAACAGCATTGCAAAGATAGATATTGTTGGTAATATAGCAACAATATAGTAGATATTTAACGTATAATTAACATTATGGAAACAAGAGAACGTATTATTTCAGCTTACAACCATCTAAAAGATGTAGGTATTATATCATCTCAACAAAATGTTGCAGATAGAATGGGGATTAGAAAAGAAAGTGTATCTAAAGCGTTTAGTGGTAATAAAAGTTACCTAACCAATACTTTTATTCTTAAATTTAATAATGCTTTTGATAATATGTTTAATAACGACTGGCTTATGGAAGGAAAAGGAGAAATGCTAAAAAACAATCAATCCATTGGAGATATCAAAAACTCAAGTGTACATGGGGTTAACGTAAACGGTAAGGATATATATTTAGAATGCCCATTCGACAAAAACGGTATGGAAATTATTGTGAATATGATTAATCAAAACCAAAAGAATATAGAAATGTTTCAAGAACAAATAAACAGGTTGATTACATTATTGGAAAAGAAGTATAATTAAGAGTAAATAATGAATTACTATTTCTATTGTCAGAAGTACAACAATCAAGGTTAATTGATAGAATACATTTCATGAAGAAGATTAAATTTAGTTTCTTCTAGTATTTCAAAACCTTTTCTTAATTCTTCTGATTCGATATGGCGTTTAGTGATTTTTCTTTTTTTCATAATTCGTTCTTTGAAATGTTTACAATCGGTTACAAGGCTACGTTAAGCAGCCTTGTGTTCACGAATGAGGTTTGAAATAATAATGTATATTTTATCAAGAAAATGGTTACGTTCAGCGATTTCAAGTTTGGACTCATCACGCCTTATTTTCTTGTAGCTGTGTATTGATATCTGGTATAGATAATAAAGCTGTTCATACACTTTGTGCCATACGTCTTGCTGTTTGGTATTTGTGGCGGATGCGTATTTGTTTACCAATTGACGAACTTTGTTGCGTAGCGAGATTTCGGGTAACATTTCTGATGACATTGATACTGATAACAGAAGTTTGCCATTTTTTTCCCTTTCTTGTTCCATCGCATCAAGACGCTTTTCAACATTTTCAAGTCGTTGTTCGTGTTCAAGATTTATATTTGCTTGCATCGCAAACATCTGTGCAGAGGTGAGCGGTTTTTGTTGCTCTTTTAGAGCTTTTTCCATTGCGTTGAAGGCTGCGATATAGTCCAGTTTGAATTTAAGGGCTTTCTTCCCGGTAAAACCCATCGCCAAAAGAGTAAATCCATCACGGTTCATTACGAACATTGGGTATTCTTGCCTATTTTGTTCATTAACATAAATAGTTTCAACAAACATAGGGTCAGCCGAAGTTTCGGCACACCCCTGTATAAGCTCTCTAATAACATCTAAGACATGCTTATGTTCTTTTCCAAACTTTTCAGCCACCAATAGGCTGTTAGTTAAAACTTGGTCATTCTGACCTTTGAATACAAGTTCTGTCATATTGGTTAATTTTATACCTCACCCTTTCTCCCAAGATAATTATTAGGAAGCGCGGATGAACATTGTTAAACTTCAATTATTCATTTTGTTGCTTTAATACTGAATGCTTCTCCAACATCTTTGCTTCATCTCTTATTGGTTATCGTAATACAACGCTTGGGCGCCTGTTGTTAGGTGATGGAACAGAGCAGGTCTTGCCAATAAAAGACATACAGTATAAAACATAAGAGCCTTTTTATCTCACGGCTGTCATTGGTTTTTGCCAAAGTTCCGCTCGGTGGGCACTGATAGAACCGATTGTGGATTTAATCTAACTTATAGGAAAGAAAAAATCCGTTGCTAAAGTAGAGCGGCAACGGATTTCCAAATATAAAGAAGGCTCACGTTTGAGCGATTGTTTAATCATGTGTCTGTTGCCGCTCTACTTGCAACGGGTACAAAGGAATATGATTAACAAGAGATATCCAAAAGTGTTAACAATCGTGCGATATTCCGTTTAAGGCGGTTATAATCCGTTTTGGGTTGTTATGGTTGGTTATTGGGATTATCATGTTTAAATTATTTAACAATATTAAGTACAAATAAATTAAAGCACTCTACTTATCGCAAGCAAAGTGCCTTTCTAATATGGGCGTTGGTCGTAACCCCAACGTGCTCTTATGCTAATTGTGGCAATATATTCACTTTAATCAACGCATCACGAAGAACAGATATAGTTGATAAATCATTCTTGAATACTTCGATGTTGTCCTCGGTAACAAGAGATGCGTAGTTGAGTATCAGTTGAGCAAGATCATCAGCAAGCTGCCTAGGTGATTCCATCTCATTGAAAAGTTCTTGAATACTGGACAAATCGTATTCTTTCTTGTTGCTTTTATTTAATTCCATATTTTTTGTGTATTTTAAAAATTTACAATCTATTAATTAACAATGTTGCAAAATTGAACATGAAAGATGCACCCACCTCATAAGAAAAGTGGGGAAATGAATTTATGTGGCAAAAAACAAGGTTATGCGGCTGGATTCAGCTCACCTTTTATCTGCTTGATGGCTTTCTTCACGTTCCAATCATTTTCATATAGAGCAATAATGAAACGCACACCTTTGGTAGTCCATACTGTATATACACTTGTTCCTGTCGAACCGTCTGAACGTGTGTACGTCTGTGTACGGGTTGAGTGCATCCCCCATGTCGAATAAGGCGCATGTAATATACACTGCCCGCTTTGTCGGTAAATGATTCCGATTTCTTTCAGCTTCTTGTGCAGCTTTTCAGCATCCATTCCTATCTGCTTGGCGGCTTGTGTACTCGTCTGTGTGTTCACACTCTGCAAGTGGTTGTCGTAGTAGCTGACTTTGGGAGCGGATTTTTTGATTTCCTCTGTCTGAATCTCAATGGTGACTTGCTGTTGTTCGGCTTGGGCTTCAAGTTGCTTTAACCGTTCCTCTCTCTTGGCAAGGGTGGCTTGTGCGATAGTTAGAGCACGTGCCATGATTTCTTCGGGGGTGTCGTCCTGCTTGGTGGCGATGTAGCCGCCTGTCTTGCGGATGGACTTTAAAATCTCCTTTACGCCTTTCTTAAATTCTTTGGCAATTGGCTTGCGGGATTGCATTAAGACTTCATATAAGCCATCTTCGGTTAAGAACCAAACTTGCTGATTTCCACCGGGGGTCGGAAGATTGTTCCGAACCTTTTCATCGTCATCAACAAGGTTTACTAATTTGTTTACGCTACTTTGGTCATACTCGATACACTCTGCCACTTCTTTGGCAAGGAACAACGGATTTTCGGCAGTTCCGTAAACCGTGAATTTGTGCCCAAGCAACTCAGTTTCGCTTAGGACTTGAATAGGTTCTGTTCGCATAACAAAAAAAATGCACCTACTACGAGCTGCGAACAAAACCATAGGATTTTATTTGTGGACGTTTCCATTACCACACTCGGTAGGTGCAATATCTTAATATAAATAAAGATAATACTCGATATGTACTGGCAAAAAATAAACTCCAATGATGAAGTCATAGGAGTTTGCCGCCCCTATAATTTTGTTCGCACTGCAAAGTAAAGCATAATTTTTGATATGGCAAAACTTTGCAGTGTATTTTTCAAAAAAGCCACGATAGTGTTTACCATAAATATCATTTCTAGTTATATGCCTAGCTATTCCAATTGTATCTTATTTTTTTTACAATATTTCTCAAAAGCACGCTTCCCCTTCTTTATGCAACTAATGTCACACCTCCTATTTTTGCCACCAAAAGAAACTACAAGAAACTTTATTGCCGTAATTCCTACAGCTCCTTTCCCGGATTTTACTATCATTAAGTTATATCCATTTATATCTTCAGTATATCCATCTGTGTCTTCGTGCTCTTCTACAAATTTTGAAAAAAACTTCATCATATCATACACTTCTTGGGCTGTTCCAGATATAACATTAAATCCGTCAAGGTAAATTGTTTCGGAAAACATTAGCGAAAAAACCTTTCTCCCATCATTATATGTTGATACTCCAGACGTATATCCACATCCATCATATATTACTTTAACAACCCTCCCGTTCCCTTGCGAATAAGAAGAGCAGATTGAAATAAACGAAATAAACATCAGTAATAAAATCTTCTTCATACCATATAGCTTTAATTGTTATTCAATGAATCAACGTAAACGCAATCCTCCCAGTATTTAGGAACATAAAGATTTTCAAGCCCTACCATCATCCGAAATTTCATAAAACGACTGATATAGACGGGAAAGGACTTCTTCATAAAACTTATTGGAAAGTTCATCGCTTATACCGATACCAATAAGATAGTCATAGGTGTTGGCAATCACATAATCAAAACAGGTATTTGCATCATCTTCCATGGATACTTTATCAACCTTATCACCTAAATCTACAAGAAACGTATATATGGCATTCCGTATTTTCGGATTTATCTCACGCATATTATCGTCTGACAAATACTTCCAATGAAAATTCTCTATGCCATTCCTCACGTGAACCGCAATAGCTTTTGCCAAACGATTCTTGTCGCATAATATTTCGCTTGCCATTTGTTTCAATAACGCTTTGTCCTCTTCGGATATTTTTATTTCCATGATTTTAATCGCCTTTCTTGTTCAACAGCCTTTCTTCCGTCTGCTTCAATGTATTTTTCTTGATATTTAGCTGGTGCTCCACTATAAGGTCGTAGTCACAATTACCATCACCACCTTTGCTTGTCACCACCAAAAGCTCCAATAGCATCAAGAACAGAAAAAGAAATGCGTAAAATCCTAATGCTATTTTGCTTTCTTCAAGAATACTGAACAACGCCTGCAATTCTTCCAAAAAACCTGTGTCTGCTTCTTCATAGTCTTTACGAACTACATCGGCTACCTGCATTTTTGCTTGCTGGTACGAATTTAGCTGTTTGTTGTAATCTTTTAAAGCATTCTCGTTGGCTTTAGCTTGACCACTTAGCGGATTTTCTACATTTCTCTTGTTTACGCTCGTCACTTTTTCTTCTATTGGATTCCCATCCTTATCAACCCCAGTCTGCTTTGTTGTTGTACTTACATCCGTAGCCACAATAACAGGATTCTTTGATAATAATTCATAAATCCTAATATTCTCTCTTCCTATGGAATCTATCTGCTCAGTAACCCTCTTTATGTCAGCATCTAAATATGCCATACGCTCAGGAATCGCTTCATTAATCTGTTTTGCTCTTATTTCCTTCATCTTAACGTCAATATCATTCTTGAAAATGATTTGGTCAAAGATTGTAGAGCCTAAAACTGCCATTAAAAAAGCTAATAACCCTCTAATAAATCCCATCCATCCGAGCTTCCCAACGGTTAATATAATAAAACGCTCTATGCAAATTATGATAGTCGTAAACACAAGCGATATGAGTATCTTACCATGTAGGCTTTCGATACCAACATATCTGTCCGCAAAGCAAAAACCAATAGTACCCCAAATGATAGAAAGTATAATGATTGCAGATATGTATCTTTTAAAAGTCCTATGACTTGCTTCTCCACATTCCTTCAGTATATCGGATTTCCATCCGATAATAAAGCATCCTATTTTAGTAAGTATTCCCATAACCGCACACTATCGTATAAATGATTCAGATTTGGCAGCAACACCTTTAAGGAATCCTCTCTCGTATGAATCAATCATGCTCATCATCTTGCTTTCTCCTACGTCAAGGGCATCCTCCATCTCTTTTATCTTTTTAAGGTGTTCGTTGTATGTTTCTTTTCGTGCCTTCAATGACATGGAAGAGGAAGTTAGCCCCTGCGTTTCCACAATATCAATCTGCACGTTTATATCACGTATATCGCTTTCGTATCTCAGTCTTACTTGTTCAAAAAGCATTTTAAGACCGTTGTTTATAATCTTCTTCTTTGATTCCTTATACTGTATGTCAGAGTTACACATTGCATCATTGTAACCATCTTGCTCATAGTCAGTCTGTATGTAGGAGTATATGACATCAATAGGCATACCGGTACCATATTTAATTGTTATAGTATTGCTTTCTAGATTTGGCTCTGAATCATCAACAAAATCCTCTCTTCTAATCTCAGGCAGAATTTCCTTACTATTATCCTCCACATTTGGCAATCCAACAACTTCTGTGTTATTAACTTGGTTGCCCTTCTTGAAAAAATTAAAAAGTCCCATATTTATTTATTGTTTTAGTTGGAATATCAAATTTTGCATGTCCTCTTTGGTGGCAAGAACTACATAGTGTAATAAGATACTTATCATTATATTCCCACGGCCGAAGTTTCCTCCCATTTTTATCAATATGATATTGCTTATGATGTACAACCAAATTTTTTTCACTTCCACATATTGTACATTTATATCCATCTCTTTCTAATATATGCATTCTCTTTTCACGCCACCTTTCATCAAACAGAAGTTCTCTATATGAACCGTGATTAGAATAATATTGTTTCATTTTCTCAACCCCTTTCTAAAACTACTGTTTGCACTCCTTGAACTCTTCATAAGTCCACCTTTTACAACCCAAATGATAACCGCAATAAAAAATAGTATGTCCATAACAACATTACATTTTAGTTAAACGTTGCAAAATTACAACATAATTCCAAACTGTCCAAAAATAAGAGGTATGTTAGATCGCATGAAAAAAAACTAAATAAAAATTTGTCTTTGCAATATAATGTATTACTTTTGCAGTATAACATAATACAATATATAGAATGGAAACAGTAATAAGAAAACAAACATCGTTCCGGCTACGTGAAGATTTGCTTCAAGTATTGCAGGAACACGCAAAGAAGGCAAACAGAAGCCTAAACAATTTTGTAGAGAGCACTTTGATGGATGCGATGTATTCTTCACCAAATGAAGAAACGGTTGCAGCCATAAACGAAGCGCGTTCTGGCAAGTATTCTGGAACGATAGACACTACAGATTTTGATTCATTCATGAAATCTATCAACGAAATAGAATGAAGACGATCCGTTATAGTACAAAGGCAAAGAAAGATTTGAAGAAGTATAGGAATGACGTCCAGCTAATGAAAGCCTTATATGATATATTGAAAAAGTTAGCAAACGGTGACATCCTTCCCAAAGAATATAAAGCACATGCCCTAATAGGAAACTACAAGGACTGCAGGGAATGCCATATCAAAAATGATTTTCTTCTGATATGGATGGACACAGAACACGATGCAATAGAAGTTATCAGAATCGGAAGTCATTCCGAATTGTTCTAAACATATATTTACTCAAATTTCGCCCTCAATACAGACAAGCATATTAGATTTTCTTTTGTCAATCCTACACCTTTAATGCGAATCAATCCCAAACAGCCCCCACAATCGGAAATCAATATACCGAGTTGGAGGCTAATATTAATTATTATTTCTCAATATTAGCTCTGATCTGTTTAAGTAACAAAAATGCCCCTTCCATCTTATAATTACCCAGACATTGTTGGGCTTGCATAATACAGCTTTCGACAGTGAGAGCTAAATCGGGAGTAAATGCAGATTTATTTATTTGCATTGTTTTGGGAAGTTGGCTAGCATGATCATTGAACCATGCAATCATTTCATTCAATTCTTCCTCTGTGTAACTTTGTCTTTTCTCAGCCATACTATAAAAATTTAAGCTATTATTACAGGAACAGCAAAATTAAAAATCTTGTTTAAAATATGCATATTATGAGATTGATTTATTCATGATTTAGACTTTTTTAAGCCACCCGATATATAATCTATCACTTTCCTGTTAGCCTCATCAATCTTATCCCTGTCGAAATCAATGTATATATCTGTAACATCACAACCAAAGGAGTGTCCCAAAGCTAAAGATATCACATCTTTAGGGACATCCGCCTTATGTGCTAACGTAGCCCAGGTATGCCGGGCCCAATATGTTGAAAGTTCGGGGAACAATGGTTGCTTACTCTTTTTCCCACCAAGCCCTTTTCGTTCAAACGGACCTATCCCTTTAAGATTCTTATTCATCCTATGGGTAAAATCATGATAGTCTCCATAGTTATCTAATATATCTAGCAAATGAGTTTTACCTTGATACCTATCCAATATAGCTTGTGCTTCCGGCTCTATTTTAATAGAGTAAAACTTCTTTGTTTTCTGCCGATAATATTCTATACGTCCATCTATTATATCCTTGTGTTCAAGTAAAAGCAAATCACCTATATTTATTCCAACAAGATATACAATCAACATAAATATATCCCTGTATTTCTTTTCAAACTCCTCACAAGGATAATCACGCAATAATCTCAATTGTTCAACAGATAAAGCACGTTTTCTAGTTTCTTCTTTTTTTATCTTATACTTTCGAAAAGGATATAAGGTAGTAATTTCTTCATCAATAGCATAATTGAATACTGCACGAATGTTACGCAGGTGAATAGAATAAGCGTTTACTTTCATCCCTGATTCAGCCATCCAACTTTCAAAATTAGACAGCCATTTCCTATCCATTGTGTCAAAGGTGCATTCCGGATCATATTCAAGCAGTTTATTTCTAGTTGTATTATAAACCGTTTTTGTTCCTGTATTACTCTTTATGGAAACAAACTCATCAAGATAATCTATAAAACATCTTGTTTTTTTTACAACCTTTTCATCAAATACATATTCGCTGATTATCTCCTTGGCTTTAGCGGAAGGCAAAGAAGATAATCTAGCTTCATCGTCAATAATCAACTTTTCAGCTTTATTCTTCAAACTGACAAGCCTTACATTCTTCACTTTATACTGTGGTACAGATTTGTCCAAATAAGACACTTCATTAAACTTTTCAGAAGACGGTGTAGATATTCCGGTGGAGAAAACAAACCTCGTTTTCCCTATCCGTATCACAAGAAGAATCATCTGAGACCCATCCTTCTTTGCTCTTGTATCAGGTATCAATCTTACTGTTGCCATTGTTTTGTGACGTTTTTGTGACGATAAAGATACATAATACCCCCCAAATAACCATCTTAAACGGAATATTTTCTTTGATAATAATATAAAAAAAAGCACTTACCATTAGATAAGTGCTTGATATTCAGCAGAGCGGCAAACGGGACTCGAACCCGCGACCCTCAGCTTGGGAAATTTAAAATTTAAAATATAACACACTGATTATAACGCATTTAAAAAATCATTATTTTTATTGTGACGTTTTTGTGATTATACTACATTATTTTCTTTGATTTGTGAAGATAAATATTGTTTCCCTTATTACAAAAAAAATAACCGGCAATTAACGTCGGTTATCATGATAGTATCTTATAGCCTCATTGACATATAATGATACTGATTGCTCCTTATCCAAGATAGCAGCCACGTCCTCCTCTATCATAACAAGTATTCTTTTCACGCCATTAACCTTGGGACGTCTTGGCACGCCATTGCTGTCCAATATCCTGTATATTGTCTGCTCAGACCGCACCCCTGTTTCTTTTATTATCTCTTTAATCGCTATCCCTTGTTTGTATAGGGACAATACCCTAGACTCTTGATCTAGGGTAATAGAACGTCTTCTTGCCATAATTAATATGTTTTATAACATTAATAATTTATTGCTCGTTATTTCAAAAAGTTGCACCTTTGCATCGAACATCAACGATGTTAGTCGCACTTCGGTGCGTGGATTGAAACGACATTAAAAATGTCATTGTGATTTGCTCACAAATTAGTATTTTCTATACAGCTCACTGTATAGTGAAGAGGCGGAGAAATCCGCCTCTGTTTTTTATTCCCTTAATTGTTTGTTCTTCATGCTAATTAGTAGATAACAGCCTTTATCTTCATGTCAGTTATACAAACACTCTCTTGTCTCTGCACGGAATAGTAAGTAACGTGATTGTTCGATACTTCAAACATTGGATAAATCGAATCGGGATCGTCTTTAATTCCTTCAACCGTGAATTTAACTATACCTTGCTTTGCTGCCAGCTTGAATGCTCTGCGAAAATCTGCATCTAATGAATTGAAAGTTTTCATATTCTTGATACTGAATTGATCTGTTGTCACCAGCTTTATATTTATTTCCAAAAAATTTCTTCAACCTCAAATTCTGCTTTCTCTTCCCAATCAAAAAAGTCTAAATTCTGTTCATCCTCTTCTGTCAAGTAGTAATATGCGCGGATTATATAGCCATCAATCTCAATAGGAGCTTCAGCCCACAGACTTAGACCTTCATGTAGCGGATCAACTACACAGCTTGTAGGCTCTGCACCAGTTGATATTGCCTTGTCTGCTATATCTTTCCCAAATCTATCTACTATTTCATTGTATGTATATCTTTTTTTCATCATATGTTTTTTGTTTGTTATTACTTGTTGTTTATATCGGATTAGAACTCAACAAATATCAATGTTTCCATAGAATCTGATTCTTTCACCCACATGTGATTGTTTTCAAAACCATAGTCAAAGAACAGCTTAAAGTAAGGATATTGTACTGTTAAAGAGTTCATACAGCCCTTTAACTCGTCTTCTGACATACAAGAAGTGATTTCATTGATAATTTGAACGAAAAGGTGTAAAACTTCTGGTTCACAATTTATCAGTGGATTTTCTACTATCGCTTTCATAATCTTCTATTGTCTTTTAATTATTCATTGTTTTATTATCACAATGCAAATATACTATATTGTGATGTAATAGCAAAACAAATCACAATATATTTTCTTGCATTGTGTAATATTTAACATTTAGATAAAAAAAGAACGACCGCCAGCGAAAAGCACAGCAGCCGTTCAATCCACGTCCCTACTCTCTATCCCATTCTCACGAGAATACAATAGCAAAGATATCAATTCCAGAACGAAATACAAAAAGAAAACTATATTAATTAGTTATAGAGAGCCAATTTTGAAACAAAAACCAATCTTCTTAAAAAATTGCCATTAATGCAATATTTTTTACTTGCAGGATGAATGAAGAGAATTAATAGAACGGCAAGACTGGCGAGTTTGTATTTTTATTGACAGGAAACGAATGTTATGGATTGGGTTCGGAAAAACAAGTATAAAACAGATAGCCTCTATAGATTTCTACTGCCTGAGGTATTTTTCCGGGTATTTTTGAGATTTTATTTGATTTTGTTTTACATTTCTACGATTATAATACTTCTGGTTAGCCCTTGTCAGATCCTTGATGATTGTTTCATCAAACACTTCCGAATATATCTCTGTAGTCTTGACCGATGTATGCCCCAAGAGTTTTTGGACGGTGGTTATCGGAACGCCTTGGTGAACCAAGAGAGTGGCACAAGTGTGTCTGCTTGTGTGGTAGGTGAACTTCTTGCCGATATGCGCCATTCTTCCCAGTTTCTGCAACGTTCGGTTGGTGTCGGAATTGCAGCCTAATGCAGCCAGTTGTTCGATGCTGTCGTACTTCCGCATTATGCCCAGTGCCTTTCCGTTAAATAATAGATATAGCGGGATATTAAGTTTCACGCCTGTTTTGACACTGTTTAGGACCAACCATTCCTTTCCGTCAACTGTTACTAGATTTTTATAAGTCAATTGCTTGAAATCAGAAAATCTCAGCCCGCAATAGCAGCAGAAGAGAAATGCGTCCAGTATGTGCCGGCTGTTGTTCTTCCTGTCCGGCAGTTCAAGATTCTCCAGCTTCTCCAAGTCTGCTGGCATCAAGAAGTTATGTTCCTTCTTCTCTTTCTTGATCTTGAACTTACGGAAAGGGTATGCCTCCTGTAATATATAACCTTCGTTTATTGCTTCGTTAACCAAGGTACGCAGTATTCTCATGTGTTTTCCTACCGTATTTACCTTCAATCCCTTATTGCGAAGAAATGCGTCAAACTCCTTTAGAAACGTATAGTTTATATCGGTAAACTCTATCACATTCCGGAATTCCTTCAATGTGGCTACTGTGCCCAGCATGTTATCCTTGGTTCCCGGTTTCCTATCGGAATTCACTATAACCTGTTGGGCGAACTTAAGAAACGAAACCACGGGTTTTACCCCCTTCCTTACAGCTTCCTTCAATGTGGATAAGTTAGATTCAAGACCTCTCTTCCAATAGCTTAACTCTATAGCCTGTAATTCCAATATATGCTCATATAGCATTGCATTAAGTTCTTGTGACTGCGGATGGTTGATTACTTGGGCACCATCCTTACTCCAACATTCCGGCTTTAGATAGACATTGGTTTTAAAGTATACCTTCCTCTGATTCAGATAGGCTTCTATTTGTACAAGGGCTGTCCCCTGTCGGTTTAACTTGTTTTGGCGGTTATAAACTAAACGATATCTGATCTTCTCTAACATACTCAACTTTTTGTTTTTAAAGTTAAAAAAATTCTTCTGCATTTACAAAATAAACCACAAAAATTACTCCTGGGGGGACTCATCGGGATAAATGATACGTGGATAAGAAGACGGTTTGCAATAAAAGACTGCAACACAGCTATAGCCGGAGTTTATAATGTGGACGATTCCACAACCAATAACTTCCCTACAGGAGCATATAAGTTTGGAACGTTACTTGTGGCAAACTCTGGCTTTTTTGGATCTCAGTATTTTGTTCCTGACAATTTTAATGCAGATCCATACATATATATTCGGTCTATTGGTAACAATGGAACTACTTTCAATAAATGGGCTAAAATTAAAGTAACAATTATAACATAGATATTCTTCATGGAACGACCTGGGGGGACTGTTCACTGGTTTGAAGCTATGGAGATTACCAGAAGCTGATAATGGCTCATCATTCGGGGATGCAAATGAACTTATATCAGGAGGGATATATCGGAATTATCCTAACGACATTAACATGCCATCTATTAATAGTAATAATAATGGAATCTTAATAGTATTACCTGTTAATAACATCATGGTTTTACAAGTTTGTTATTATAACATAGGAAAATTATATATTAGACTAAAATGGGGAACAAATTGGTCTTCTTGGATGATGGTTTCTTTGACATAAAATTTACCTATTTGTACTTCTGGGGGGATTCTTGGGTATAAAAAACGGGTGGTCCGGTACAAGCCGGTTCCACCCGATACGACAAATCACTTATAATACGCTAATAGCCTATAATGAAGTTTTCGGCTAGTATTAGAATGAAAAGTTACACCATTTGAACTAAACTCTATAGATAAGCTGGTTGATTTTTCACCTGCAATAATCTTACTTCTATCAGTATAAATATTGTCCGAAACTGTTAGGATGAAGCCGGAGATTGCATAATTATCATAAAACGCATATATGCCTTCTCGCAACTTCATGTTTACATCAACATCAGGCTTTAAATCAATTGTTCCAACTGAAGAAACCTCTAGAAGTCCCCCCAGATCGGTATCATGGATCTTATGTTGTTTGAATTTGTTTCCAATCAGACCATCGAAGATCACCATCAACGACAGTACCAGCACGATACTTGATAATTAAAGTATTGACCACTTGCCTAGCTTCTTGAATAAGATAACCAGATCCGTTGAATACTAATAAAATTCCATAATCATTACCCGGTGAATTAGGGGATGATGTCAAAGATGTATATGTGTATATACCTGATTCTGTTATATTATTAAAATCTGTATCTTTTTCTAAAATACCTCTTCCCATGAATGGAAACAGCCCCAAACTATCCATCAGTCCCCCCAGTTTTGATGCAAGTGACTGCATCGTCATTTGTGCGGCATCTCCGCTACTTTGTAAAACTCTTACATTTGCAGCATCCGTCACTGTCGGAAGTTCATTCTCATACACGTCATTTCCTGTTGCCGCAGCGGCAGCGAATGTTGAAGTTTCTGACAAAGCCATAACCATTCTTGTGGAAACCATGTCCACCATTTCATCTACTGTCACATTCTGCTCGTTACCGTCTTTATCTACAGCCTTGAAGCCAACTATATTTTCAAAATTCAAATTACTCATAATATTCAATTTTATAAAGTTCTTATATAAGTTTTCCACGCTTTAGAAGTGCCGCCAACCGATTTGTACAGCTTCTTCCTGCCACCTTTTATCTTGTACCGGGAAAGGTTGTTCCCGTTATAGTTCACGGGATAATCCGGATTGCCTTCGTTGGCATACGCCTCCATTTCATACGGAATGGTATAATACGCTGAACTCGCAGGATGGCAGATAGGGTTTCCCTTGATCCACTCGACAAAATACCGCCAATAGTATTTTACCCATGAGCCGATAACCTGTGCCTGACGCAGGTGTATGGTTTCGTGCGTCAGGCTTTCCTTACCCGCATAGGTCTGCATATACCTATCTATGTTCTCCTTGTTCTCGGCACGGTATATCATCCGTCCGCACCACATCATGAAACGGTATCCCTTGAAAGGATAATGCTTCATGGGAAGCAGCTCAGGAGTATCAAAATCACCCGGCTTGCTTGAGAACAGCATCTTGATTAATTGCCATAATTCTTTCATCATAGCGTTTCTATTTCGTATTCTAGTTTTGTAATATGGTTGTCTATACACGTGTTCACCTCGTCATTGAAGTTCGCTATATCCAGTTCCACACATCCGGCACTTGACCGGGTGCTGCTGTAGATACGGACATAGCCGCCGTTATTCAACGTTTCCTTCGCCAGCTTCAGTTTCGCCAGTTCGTCATTGATCCGGCTGGCGCGTTCCAAATTCTCAATTTTCATGTTGTTCCTCCTTCTCTTTATATGTCTTCAAATAATGTTCAAACGAATCGGCAAATGCTCCGGTAAAGGTCGGATAAGCGAACCGGATTATTTCAATCTCCTGCCCGCTTAAGTCCACATTGCCTTCCGCATTATAAATCTTCTCGGAAAGACAATGCGCTCCGATATTATCAGGCACTTTGGTATAAAGGTTATTTGCCAAGCTATATGCCACATCACAGGCAACCATTTCTTTCTTGTCTATCCCCGTGTACATGGGGAACTGTTTAAAATTTATTTTCATAATCATTACATTTTAGTTCCAACAATCAATCCAATTCATAAACCACTTGTTATTATGCTTGTCATAATACATTGCTGCCGCCTTTGACTTGGCCAAACCTATCGAAGTGCTGACCTCCCCGGAATTCCAGCCGACAAGGTTTGTTCCGGCTATGGTCACATCACCACCAGAAACGTTTCTTATCCAGTAGAATTGCCCGTCCTCCGCAGTGGACGGAACAGTCAGCGTAATACCGGACGTTACAGCCATGATAACACTATCCATCACTGACAAAGTTGTGCTCTTGCTTATTCTGCGCAATCTGAGCCTAAACCCACAGATGTCCCCCTTGACGATATACAACGCATGATTCCCGGTATACTGAAAATCATTATCATCATAAGCATGGGAACCTTGTATGTCAAAATACATGCCCACGTTACCATACGCCGTATTCGTTATATTCCTATTAACCGAAATACGGGATGGGCATAATATTGCCCCCCCACTAGATGAAGGAAAAGTATCCGCACCAATGAACACGCTTGAATAACTTCCGGTAAATCTTACCAAGTTGGCGGAAAGGAGCATGGCATTATTTCCGCTAACAGCCTCCAAACTTGCAGATGATATGGTAAAACCACCAATATTCCCTTTTGTAGATGTGATTGTTCCAGTAATCTCTGCATTCTTACATTTAAAATACCCGGTTACGCCATTGATAAGAAGAGTTTCACCTTCATCGTTGTGGGATTTAAGCACATTGTTTTTGAACATGAATCCAGCCACATTCGCACCATCGGCGAAAAGGGTATCAGTAGCGATATTCACAAACTTCTGCATGGCTTCCCAGTTCGAATCCCCGTTGGCTGATGTGGGTGCAGAGGTAACGGAAGCGCCGTAATTTTTTACAAGGAAATTATAATAAACTCCCCCTATCAGATATATGACCTTATCCCGGTAATCCGCATTCCAGACGTAAGTCTGTCCGGAAGCCCATACGCCTCTGTCACGGGGAAACGCCCCTGTTGCTCCTGTCGCTCCTATGGCTCCGTCTTTAGCAACCCCCACACCTTTTTCAGCGACAAAATTATTATTCCATGCGTTTGCATCGGAAGCCGACTTATAAGCCCGGACGGCAAACTGAGTGTATCCGGCTGTTGCAGGAACGGATATCTGGCTGTTCAGGGTAGCACCTACATGCGCCAGCCAGCTTCCGTTATATTTGCGTGCGACAAGATAGAATCTGTTCGTATCGCTCACATTACCGCCTATATTCTGTTTCATGGTAACAACAAATGCTGACGGTGACGGTGTGCCTGTTGACGTGAAGTTTATCGTGCTTACCGGGCTGTCAAGCCAGTACGAAGCGGACGGTTCGACACCGGAAGTCATTTCCTGCCAGTCGGAGTTGATAGCCTTGTCCGATCTCTTCCCGGAAAGTATGTAACCGCCATCCTTCTTCCTTAGATAACGTCCACCTCTCACGCGAAGAAGCGGAAGTGGCGGATTGGAAGTCTGAACCTTGCTTAAGTAAGATCCTCCGGCAAACGATACTGTACTGTTTTTCGCATACGGAATGTTGGCGGACTCCCAATGACCTGCGGCTGTGATACTCTCACCGTCAGCCCCGTCCTTACCATCTACAAGCATGGGGACGGTTTCAACATCCACTATCTGGTCATTCACGTAAAAGACAAACTTCAATGTCTTCGTGAAATTTCCGCTTGATATGGCTGTATTGTTGTTTATGGTAGTTTCAGCTCCACCGTCTATGCTGTATTTCAATATACCGTCCGTTGTGGTGGATATCACGCCCCCCACTGACTTTTGCCTGTAACATGATACGGAAGACACGCTGTAGTTCCCGTTCTTGTCCTTGCTTACTGAACTGGCAGAAACGATAATACTGTATAGTACGGCATCCGCACCTCCACGGACCCCGGCTACAGTGAATGTCAGATCACGGGAATACTGCTGCCCGTTCTTTGTAGCCCTGATTGTGATCCTCACCGTGTTTGTCGCAGCAAGAGTAGCTCCGGCAGATACCGATATTGTCACCACTCCCGTATTCTTGTCTGTCGCACACAGAAGATTTGTGTCAGGTGTACAGGTGATGCTGTCAAGCGTGAGCTTCTCCGTTCCATACCACATACTGACAGTTGTATTCCAAGTCTGTGAGGACACGACCTTCCCGTCTGAAGTAAGGGCTGCATTGACCATCTCGTTATCAAAGTCCGCCATGATGGCATTCTCCCCGTCCTTACTCCAGCGATGCACCACGGCAGGAGTGCTGAACTCTGACCATACACCGTTTTCCTTGAAACGCTTGCAACCCCATTCAACCTGATGATCAGCGTCCACTCCTACAAAATCATCCGTCCAGCCTTCAGGGATATAATCATCCTTCTGCTGGCTGTCCGGTTTTGCCGGAGGATTGTCTATGATATTGCCTCTTGTGTAGATATACTCATAATCCTTACCGTCTTTTCCGTCCGATATCATGAGCTGCCATCTTCCGTCCTGATAGATGTAGGTAGCACGGTCAGTCGTGTTACGGTATGAATCACCGTTTTTCGGATTGGCAGGAGCCGTGGCAAATTCACCAAGGAAAGTGATACTCTCTCCTTTCAGTTCACGCCCGTCAAGCAGCATATCCCAGTCTTCGTTAACCTCCCAGTCGGCAGGTTTTCCGGCAAGATAATAACCACCGTCCTTCTTTCTTAAGAAATTGCCGCCTTTGATACGCAATATTCTGATGGGAGGATTGGAGGTTTCCACCTTGGATATAAAGACACAGTTGGCAAGAGTAACCATTGTATTGGCACTATATGGTGTGTTGGCGGATTCCCAATGACCGCCACCGACTACAGACAAGCCCGGTTCGCCTTTCTCGCCTTTAGCTGAAGAAACGAGCCAGTCCGGGTTATTCTCGGACGGTTCGGAAGTGGTGCCATTTTCATTGACACAAAGCCATGTGGAACCGTTATGAGGAACGCGGGAATAATATGCATACTTCCTGCCCGACTCCCATGAGGGGTAGTCTATCGGCACACGCACGCTCTGTCCGGTGATCTCATCCACCTGAAAGATAAGCCCGGTCATGATAATGTTTTGAAGAACGGCCGAGTAATTGTCCGCATTAATACCGGCTACAGTCATGCCTTTTTTCTTGCCGAACCACGCAGGCATCTGCGCCGGTTCCGGGTCCCAAGTGTTGGCATTGTCAAAGAATGTAATACAGTTGTTTCCGTTGACTGAATCAATAAGTATATAGGTCTGACGTTCCGGATCAGTAAAGTTACCTGTTTGTGCCAATACCATCTGCTCGGCAGGTTTCCAGTCAGAATGTCCCGGACGGGGAATGACAGTAAACTTCTTGGCGGTATAATCTGCGGCAGTCACCCGGAATTTCATCTCTTCAAAGCCATTCAGCTTGCCTTCGCTATTCTTAGTCACAAAATAGGTGGTAAGGATATCATCAACAAACTGGCTCAATCCGTCCGCGTCCGTCAGATCGGGAGTGATGGTGTAGGTTCCATCGCCGTTATCCACGTATGACAATACGCTACAACCGCCACCGGGGGAGTTTACCATACGTCCTTTGAAATAAGTTGTACGGTTATAAGCTATTTCAGGGACAAACAGACGCTTACGGAAAACGCCGCTTCCCATTTCCATGTCACCCTTTTCGTCTATGTATCCACCTGATACACCAGTAACGAAATCACCGAACTTGGCATATTTCTTAATCAAGACTCCGCCCAGTAAGGATAACAAGTACTTAGTGGAATCCGCCACGTCCTTCCGCAAGAATATCTCTTTCAGCTTCTCCGCACTGTTCTCTATCTCAGTCATTACACGCAATGCGCTCATCACATCCTCATCGGTGTAGGTGACATCCTTGTCACCCTGCTTTACGATGCGGTTTATCAGATTCCCGGCTATCTTAAGACCTTTGAGGTAATTAATGATCCCTTGCGCATCATCATCGTTCAATGCGGAAAGGAACCAGTTTTGTACAGGTGTGTCCTTATCCAGCGTGTATGCGGAGTTGGCGTGATCAGCGTTAGTGACATCGCCCCCTCCGCCACCACTGCCGCCACCGCCGTTCTGCTTTATCTCTTCAACCTCAATGGAGATCTTACTAAAGTTGCTGTTGATGCGGTCTGCCGTTTCGCTCCAAGTTCCTGTTTTGTTAATAGTATTCAGTTCCATATATCCTGTTCCACTTTTACCATTCCGCATCCGGATGCACTTCTACGGACAGATGGTTCATTATTCTGATGATTAATTCTCGTATCATAAATATATGTTTTGAGTGTTACTGATAACTTTCCGGGTTACTCTATTACATCGAAGCAATTCCCTCAACCGATATGGTCACATTCTCCATTATATTCTTCACTGTATAAATATCAAGTCCGGGAGCTGATAAAGTGCTGTCTTTGGCAACAGAGCTTCCATTAGCCTTTACGCTAGCCGAGCTACCATCGTATCCCTCCTGTATGGTCAGCTTTACACTAAACTCCCCACCTTCAGAAACGGGAGACACGCTGTTATTATATGCTTCAAGCTGATAGCCGTTTCCCTGCTGCATTGTAACAGTATATGTACGTGTGGAAGCCGCCATAGCCTCAATGTCTGCGACAGGAGTCATTTCCATCATTCGGGCAATTATCTCACGGGCGATCCTTTCATAGTAAGGTATGCCTCCGTGTGTCGGGTCAATGATGGTATTATCAGTATAATGGCTGTAAAACCAAGTCTTGTTCATATCATTGATACCGGTCTGCAATTTGGATTCAACGTATTTGATTCCCCACAGATTCAGAACCTTGATCATGTCAGCGGAAATATTGTTTACCGCGGTAGAAGTTTCACACACGTGAGGAGGTAAGACAAACAGGATATTGATGTTACGTGCGACAAGCACCTGATTAATTCCGGTGTAATCCACCTCATTATAGTATCCTTTCACTTTCATATATCTGTAGTATAATTTGGACAGGAGCACATTGATCGCTCCGCAAAGTGTGTTTGTATCATGGTTCGATATGGAAATATCTCCCAATGTGTAGCTGCCTCTGTCGTTGGTTCCTCCTGCGACATTTATCAATACCGCATCTTCTGCGAGAGCATTGATACGGATATCCTGCCAGAAAGCATTACCATTTGAGCCGCTGATACGCGTTCCTCCGATTCCGTGCCATTGTGACATCGTACCTAACATCCGGTCTATAAAAAACTGGTATCCGGGATTCTGAGAGATGCTGTCCCCCAATGTATCAGTAATCTTGCCGGTCCACCATGTTCTGATATCCCAGTTACGGACTATCCGGTAAAGATACAGATAGTCAGTCGGCACAGTCTGTTTCACATGACTGATATACGGTGTCCTGTCTCCACCTCCGCCCAGTTTTACCATCAAATCACCTGTCTTGTTATTAATGTGGAACTCAAACCGTATCTTAGAGGTTCCTTTACGGGCTGCGAACATAAGATAAGGGGAACTACCACCTTGTGTGTTCAGTTCCCGTTTCGGAATATATGTACCATCATCTGTATAACAATATATATGTCCTGATGTAACACCCTGAACGGAAATGACTCCTTCTGATGGACAGTCTATAAAATCCGTGATACGGTATGAGGGATTGGATACAACCGCACCGGTTGACGCGTCAAGATACGCATTGGTCAGATTGCCGTTAAACAGGTTGTATGTTTTTGTTTCAGCGAGCGACAGGCTCTCACCCATCTTCTCCCACTGTGCATTCTTTCTGCCATAAATACGGTCATCCACTGGCGCTTCTTCTACCGCATTGATTTCTTTCAGCAGATCGGGATTTTTAATCCAATACTCCGCAGAATTGGAAGGGGAGTCGTTGGTCACAACCAAAGAGGACACATTACTGGTTATAATCATGTTGACCTCTTCCATGTCTGCTATATCCACATAATCCGCAATCTGAAAATAGGATGCCGGAAGTCCCATGCCCGTCTGCGTCTTGAACGTACCGGTGGTTATTATAGCACCCTTATAATCCAGAATAAAAAATGTCACGCTATAATATTGGTTTGCCCAAATTTTATCGGTATTCTTTACTTTAAATATCGGATAAATGGCCCATCCATCAGAATTCTGCATATAGCCGGTAGCGCCTTTTATAAACCGCACATTCAGTAGTGCGTTTTCCATATCAAGCATGGAATTTCCTCTCACTCTATAATCACTCAGAACATTGACCGGAAGATCGTACTCCTTGTTCCAGTAATTGACAAGGTTCTCAAGAAATATTTTACCACCATTCTTGGCAAAACACATTGAAACCTTGTTATATACGAGTTTGGTATTCAGAGTGAATGAGTACGTTCCAATTTCTGTATTATAACTGAAGCCTCCTGTATCATCATCTATATATGCCAACGCCGTAGGGGTGTTACCCGTATTCTTCAAAATATCCTTGAATAGAATAAACGCCGGACTATCCTCCCTGCTGATCTCAATACAAAGATAATCGCTGTCATTTACATATTTTTTTGTTCCGGCAATAATCTTGACGTTATCTCTTATCACAAACTTGTCGTACAATGTTGTAGATTTATCAACAAGTTTCATTACATAATTAGAAAGGGAGTCATTTGGAGCTAATTCAGCTATTTCCGCTGTCAGGCTCTTGCGTGTATTGGGATTGACCACCGCATCATAGATGGTAGCTGGGAATATGGTTTGACCACCCTTGGTTAACTTGTGCATTTTTGCCATAATATCTCCTGTTTTTAGCCTAAGTTCCGCCGGAACTTGGGCTGTTGTTATTTTATGTAATTATTTATTAACTATTAAAATCACTCAGCACATCATCATACTCCTTATCTGACAGAGATACGCTCTGCACCGCATTGTATGCGGCATAATCCGGATAGGGCATGATCTCCGCTGTGCTCTCATCCGTCTTTCCAGGAGTCAGCACAATCCCTGTATCTTCAATAGATACAAGGTTGCAGATGCCATCGGCAAAATCAGCATCGGATAGATAGTATTCGCGTTTGACCGACAGAGTGCCGGGACGAAGTCCATGCCTGTCAAAAATGACCAACAGACTACCATCATCAAGCCTACGGCAGTTCTTGTACCCGTGCCCGTCAAACTCCGCAACAACACATCCCGACAGGACTGTACGGTAAGTGAACCGGAAGGGAGTATTCACATCTCCATTTCGGTTCTTCTCTATAATTTTAAAATCGGACTGATAATTAATTCTCATAATACACTATAATATTGATGTTACATCGTCTATCTCCTCGGCTGTCAAGATGCCGGAAAGGTCAACACTTCCACCGCCTCCGGTTGTTCCTATTTCGCTCCATACGCCTCTCTTCGTACATTGATATATAGGACCCGGTATGGTATCTCCCACGACAGCCCAATCACCCACAACAGGAGATGGAACAGCCGCTTTCAGCGAATCAAGAGTGGGAAACAATCCCTTGTTGCGTATAGCGTTCTGCTTGACCTTCTCCACTTCAGTGGAGGTCTTGCTGAAGTTGTTGTTAAGACGATCTACCGCCTCACTCCAAGTACCCGTTTTATTAATAGTATTAAGTTCCATATCACTTTCTTACCTTTAACACTCCATTTGTCACTATTCCTTCAAGTGTTTCATATTCCACATATACCTGCCCGGAACTGACGTTATCCTTAGACGGCCAATTACTGCATTCAATATCGGCAATATACTTGGAAACACTGACTCCTGAGAATACAGGCTTCATACCAACCTTCAGAAACTCACCTTTTGATCCGTAAAAAAAGACATTATCTGAAGATAGTCTGATATCTGTATTCTCTACAAGATTCTGTAATCTGACACGCTCTGGATATACGGTGGTTTCAAAGACCAACTGGTCTTCAACATACTTTCTCAGGATAAGATCTCCATACTCCCACCCATCTTCGGATTTATCAAATTTCATAATAAGAACAGGATTTCCATCGGCTGTATACATTTCAAGAGTGTTTGTTTCTGGATCAATGACAATGCGTTTCCCGTCAACAGATGTTTCTACTTTTCCGCGGAAAAATCCGCCCAAGGCTTCAACCACACCTCTGAACTTACCACCCAAGGCATAAATATAGCCACGAAGGAACGTATCGCCACCATGAGTGGCAACAAAGTTCGCCATATTCGCCCATTCCGTATCTGTGGGCTGGTAATCGGGGTCATTACGAAACTTCATTACGGTTAATATAGCCTGTTGAAGCGTGCCACCTGCCCAAAATGCCACATCATCATCGTCATTGTATATGCCGCTAACTCCGGCTGTGACCTTTTGCATCCTACCATCCTTGTAGTTGCCCAGTTGGATCATATTGGCAAGGATCAAACCGCCAAGGATATCCACAGATCCATCCTTAATAGCACTGGCGATATAGTTAATTGCTTGAAATCCGGCCATGGACTTGTCATTGTCAAGAATTGAAGGCTTCCAATCGGTAGCGATGGTTCCTCTTTCTAACTGAAGATCACAAACGGTTGCGGTACCACTGATGAGAAATATACCACTGCCATTGAAGGTAATCTTATGGGTATATCTCTGATAAGAGGATGTGAGAGGCTGAGATATACTGAAAGAGCCGCACGAAACAGACACAGACGTACCCTTTGCTTTATAACTGATAACATAACTTTCTCCTTTAATCAATGATACAGATTGGGACAAACTACCGATTGCAGCAGAGTACCCGGAGCCGGCAGCACTATCTGCGGATACGGTAGCTACACCCGTCCAATACTTTAATTGCTTGCTATATAATTCGGTATCAGCAGACAATTGAGTATCAGAGGACAATGTCTCACTTTCATAATCCCCGGTAAACCCAGAGTTACGCAACAGATTGACACTTCCGACAGCCGCATTGTCTATCGCATCCTGAGCCTTTTGGGCCAGATCGGCAGCCGCCTGTATCTCATCCGGAAGACCTTCCATATTACGCCATCCAGTGGAACCTTGTTCGATATGAAACATACCCTTGATATCAACACCTTTATCCTGAGTATATTCCATGTAAGTGGTCCGATCCTTGTCACCAATGTATGCATTTCCGTACACCTTCATCCGGGCTTTGCCGGTAGATTTGTCAAAATCAAAAGAAATGACATCTTTCCCAGTCAAGGTAAAATTATTAATGCCCTGATACATGATGATGGACGGAGAAACTTCGTTCACCGAAGAGAGAATTATCGCTGCCTGTCGGGTCATATCGGTCTTATGACCTACCCCCACGATATCATCACCTGCCACCGGAACATCGTTCTCGACATTAGGATCACATACGGTCTTGGACAAGTCTATATAGTTCTCACCCACTGCTGTGACCAACCGCCAGTAATAGCGGTTGCCGACATGATGAGAAACGCCTGTCTTGATATTGCACTCCTGGGCTATGGCAAGAGATCCCGGAGTAAACTGGTTCTCTATCTCAATTCCGTCTTCCTCTTCCTTGAAATAACAACGGTAAACATCATCCAACTCATCTACACGGTTGCATTTCATACCTGCATGGGAAATCACCTGCTCGCCACCCACATACGTTTTCTTCTTGACCTCAAGTTCATCAAAAACGGCTTTGACCTTGACATACAGATAATCGATAACAGCCTGTGACATACCGTTCTCAAGCACAGTAATTCCACTACCGTTTTTACCAATCAAAAGACCTTTCAAAAACGTGATCAGCTCATTGGCGATATCTTCTTTATCTTTCCGAATAAAAGTTTTCAGCGAGCGCAATGCGGAATACACGTTATGGTCTGTCGCAGGGGTGGAGTCGTGGCTTCCGATCACATACACACCGCTGCCACCACCGCCCGTATAGGTCTGTCCCTTCAGGGTAAGGCTCTCAACCTTTTCCTCCAGCTCCCCAATACGGGAATAGGCGGCGGTTTCCCCGACAGTATAAACAGGTGAGTCAAAGGAATAGTCAAGATTGAATTCAAATCCGATAACCCTTGACTGTCTTCCGTTCTCGAAATAAGCCTTGTTGATAAGGTTGACCTTTTGACCGATGCTATAGAAATTATGAACGCCATCCTCACGGTATGCGTCATTTGACATCATCGTGCAGCCATAGGTACTCGGGTCTATCTTGGATTTGGCAGCGTACTTTTCAGTCTTTTCCTTCAACTCCTGCTCGGCGGCACCCACAAGCCCCAGCTCGGTTATTTTCGTACTGTCCCAGCCGGAAAGCACATATTCATCTCCATCCTGGGGAAAGAGCACATCACCGGGAAGCGGTCTGCCATAGTCCTCATTCCTGACTATCTCCCAAAGCTGTGCCTCAGGGTTCCATCCGCCATCCTCCAATTTCTCCGGCTTTCCCTCAGGATTGAACTTCACGGCAAACTCCAAACCGTTGAGAAGTCCAGACGCGAAACGTATCCTCAGCTCCTGACCGGGGAGGATATATTTCTCGGAAAAGTTAACACCCGTGTCCCTAAAGCGGTAGGCATTCCATTTTTCCTCGGTGGTTGTGCCGTCCTCATTCTCCACCTTGTCCGTCACTTCGATAGTGGTGACATCCGACATGATGCCTGTTCTTCGAGGATAGACTTCATCGAAGATAACCACCTGCTCGACGGCTTCCTCGGTAGTCATATCAGGATAAGCGTCAATGTAAGGAGTGCCTTCGGGAAGCATCAGCCTGCGCTGCACCACGCCGTTCACAACCACGGTCTCGTCAATGGGGCGGTAGTCTGCCGATATGTTACGGGTGGAACCAAAAGCGTAGATACGGGTGGCATAGGTGGACTGGGATTCTGACTGTGACATTTCCTGCACGTTTTTCCCGATCTCGAAATCCACCGCGTCACCGGACTCACAACGCCCGAAATGGATGATGTTTTCAGTCACCCAACATTCGCAATCCCATTTCTTCGCCATCTCAAAACAAGCGTCAAGGATGTTGATGTTGTCGTAACTCATCAACTGGGATTTGTTTTCGACTGTGGAATCAATGGAGAAAACAAAATCCTGTCCTTTGTATGTGTAACCAAGAACTTTCAAATTTCTAAGGACTATACCGGCTTGTACGTCAAGCGGGGCGGTCAGGTTCCAGGATGCTTCCTGTCCGGCCGTCTCCGGGGTATATTTGAAGATTTTGTTTTTCCATTTCCAGTAGTAAGCGTCAAGCTGAAGCTCATAGTCGTATGCCCCGGTTTTCCTGTTGTACTTGGGCTTGTACAGATCGCATAGTTCGAACCGCCCGAAACGTGTGTCCTCTGTCCAGTCGCCCAGCTTGAAAAAGACAGGAGATTTCAGGGAGAACTTCAAAAGTATAAAGTCCTCCTTCATCAGAGTGAACTTACGTTTGCTGCCTTTTCTGACAACATCCTGGTAACATGGTGTACCAGCTGAATTTCTGATCTCAATTTTCATACAATATCTTCCCTGTCGCCCGGATTGGGTTCTTTGAGTTTGACCATAAACTTACCCCGGCATTTTCCGTAACTTCCATACTTGCCGCAAGACAGATAGTACAGATTGTAAATCTTTCCCAGTGCCGGGATTTTCAGTGCAATTTTACCCTTTACCAGTTCGGATACAAAGGACGAATATTTATCCAGATAGTCACTTTGCGAGTTTCCCGTAATAAAAAAAGGCAGGCTGAGCTCCCTAGAATCCATCTTGCAGATCTCAGGCGATGAAGTAATCTGTATGCCATGTTCCAACCTGCTGTCATTTTCGATATAGTCCTTCACAGGAGGGGGTGTCAGTATAGCCTCCAAAGCTCCGTCCATCAATTCCGCACCCCATGTACTCCAGATATTCCTGCCATTAATAAAAGCATTCCTCTCCATAATCACATTCCTTTTGTGTTTTTTTCTATCTCGGCAAGAGTGTCGTCCATGCCGCTCAATATGCCGGTATATTTTTCAATTTTCTCCAAATGATCGTTGCATTCATGCAATACATCGCGCATTTCCGTGACACACACCGAATGAGCAGCAAGTTCCTTTGCCATATTCAATGCTGCCGTGGAAATAATAAGCATATTCGCATTCATTTCCGTTCCTTTGGTTTCCAAACGTACATTAGACTCATACATGGCTGTCAGCCGTCCGCTGATCTCCTCACCTGTTTCCTGGCTCATGGTGGTGGAATATCCTTTGGAAGAGGATTGGGAATAAGAGTCTCCGGATGCGTCCCATCCGAAGATATCCGCCAGACTGTCTCTCTCGGCCAGCACTGCTTCAGACAACTGTTCCTGCATCTCACGCAATGCATTAACCTCATCTTTCGTATAACCATCTTCACCATATTCTGCCCAGGTTTCATATAGTTTTCTGACCTGTTCCTTGTACTTGTCGGCCATCATGGCTCTGATAATGGATTTGCGGAGCTGTTCCTCCAGATTCTCGGCCAGTTCTTCATTTCCGTTCTCCAGATCGGATATCATCTCCCAGTAAGAATCCTCAAAACTGTCAAAGGATATACCGGTAACCTGTTCCTTCACCGCCTCCAGTATTTCCTTTTCCGTTTCGCCATATTTGATGATATTTTCCAGATGGTTCCTGAACTCTCCGTCCATAACAGACCAGAGGCCGGCATAATTCTCCCTGATGGACTGCAAGACTTCCGGGGACATATTGATCATATCTTTCATCTCGTTGAACGTCACACCGTACTCCCTGGATATCTCCCCGGCGACATCACGCCAGTTCTGTCCTTCCCATTTGTAGGAGCCTTTCCACATCCTGTAGCCCTGGCTGTGACTTCCGATACTGCTGCCGGCACTCAGACGTGCCTCGGCAAGTTTCTTTTGTACATCCAGCTCGTTTTTTGCAATATTCAGAGCTTCCTCTCCGGCTTTGGATGCTTCTGCACCGTAACTTTCATTTATATATGCCTTTTTTTTGTCAAGCAGCTCGTCCCAGATATCCAGTAGATTATCATACTGCGCCACCATCTCATTATAACCGGAATAATCAGCGCCATGGAAAATACCACCGGCCCCCTTGATCCCAAAAATGGACCCCACCGTATCGAAAATTCCTCCTACGGCATTGCTCACAGTTTCCAGTATATTTCCCACGAATTTGTCAAGCCCCTGGTCACCGATCTGGTCAAGTATGGCCAGGATGGCAGCAATAATCCCGCCTATCTTCGATCCGGATTCCGAGAGTACGTCAACCAATGACCCGACACTATTCCCGAATGAGGAAAGACTTACATCCGCCTCCCCGAGCTGTGCAATGGCATTGGTGACTCCGGTTATATTGTTTATAGCCTTCTTTGATGACTTGTCCACATTCGTTTTCGCATTCGTGACATTCTGGGATGCTGTATTAAGCTTTTTCTTCGCCACCTCCTGCTCGGCATGTGTTCCACTTTCCAAGGACATATTATATTCATCCTGAGCCTTGGTCAGTTCCTCCTGAGCTTTTCTCAGATTGTCCAACTGGTCTGGAAGATCACCAAGCAGTCCGCCTTTGTCAATAATGGCGGATTGTATCCCGTCTAAAGCTTCGTCAACAACCTTTTTTTGCTCCACAGCCATATTCTTATACTCATCGGATTCACGGAACAGTTTCAACTGTGCCCTGACTTTGTCAAGCTCTTTTTTAGACACCTTACTTAAATCTCCGAATATCAACTCCCAATTGATCTCCTGCTTCAACTTCTCAACATCCAGGGCCGACAGAGCTTCCTCAAACTCCTTTTGCAGGGATGCGATCCTGCCTGCATCAGACTCACTATCCATCAAATTCCTGTATTTGCGCGTCAACGCCTCCTTTTTCCCTTGGAAGGTGCTGTATTTGATCAGATATTCGTCCCATGCACTTTCCTGTTCACGCAAACCCTCTTTCCTCTGACGTCTGGTGGTGTTGCTGATGATCGTGTCAAATGCCGACGTATCCACGGACACCGAGTACGAGTCAAAGGATTTTTTCACATAACGCTTGTCCTTCTTCGCCTTCAGTTCCTCCTCGGCCTCGAACTTTTCTTTCTCAAACCGGATTACAGCCTGGATATAGTCATCCTTCTGCCGCCGCAGAAGCGATATCTCCCTGCGGTTGTCAAGTTCCCGCTGTGCCAGTTCCTTTTCAGCCCCGGCCTCCATAGCATCAATACGGGTTTGGGCTATCCGGTATTCCAGTTCCTCCTCCTGACGCTGACGCTCCTGCAAATGTTTCTTTTGCAAGTCCTCCAGTTTCACACTCTGCGCATTAACTGCATTGGCTTTTTGAGGATCCACTTGGATATCCGTCTTGCCGGGAAGAATGGTGCGGGCCATGTCCCTGTACTCGCTGCCCGCATTTTTTTCGTCTGCAAGCCATGTTTCCAGCTGTTTCTTGTTCATCTTGATGAACTCATCCCGCATCTTGATCCTCTTCTCGTTGTCCTCCAGGGACTTCTCCAGACTTTCACCCCGCAGTTCCCGGATTCGGAGCTCAGCACCCTTGATCATGTCGCCATACTTCCTGACATCATCATCAATACGTGCCAGTGTGCCCGGAGTATTATCGAACCAGGAGGTGGAATATCCGGTATTGCTCATGGAAGAAGTCACATACACCCCTCCGGCCTGCTGCGCCTTCAGCGCGTTCTGGTATTTCTTCCTGTATTCCTCCAGATTATTCTCCTCTTCCTTGATGGCTTCCCGGTTCATATATTCCAACAGTACCTTCTGCTGCCGCACGAACTCCCTGGCTTTGCCGCTGGAAATATCCAGTGCCTGTCCGTATTCCCCCACTTTGGTTATCACTCCGGGAATATTGTCCGTGATTTTGGTGATGATGGAATTAAGTTCGGCCTGCTCATCCGAGGATAGTCTGGTCTTGGTCTTCAGCTCATCATACCGGGTCAGCAACGGCATATACTCGGAATAAAGGTTTATAACCCGTTCCTTCTGTTCATAAAACTTTTCATTGGCGGTGGATACTGTTGTATTGACAGTTTCAGCCATTCTGTTTTTCAGGCTGATCCATAAATCTCCAAGCCAGGACAACCGTCTTCCTAGTTTCAATTTGGCATTTTCCAACCTTGCATCAGCCTGAGCAGCCTTGTCAGATGCGGATACATACAATTCGGATTGTGTTAGCTGGCGGTCTATGATATTGGACACCCCTTTCATGAAATCACCAGTTTTGGCAACCTCCTCATTGATTTCTGCGGCGGAAAGTCCCAGGTTGTCCAGTATAAGAAGCGACTTGCGCCCCAGACCGGTCACAATAGAGTCTGTCATATATTCCACACTTTGGCCGGTCTGCTGCGCCTTCAACTGGGCGAATGCCAGATATTTTCCCATATCATCAACCGGGATCCGGAAATCCTTTGCCTTGACCGTTGCTTTCATCAGCTCAAGATCCGACAAGGTTCCCTTAGTGGCAGTACGAAGGTTTGCAAGAAGATCAGGGCGGTCCAACTTCTCAAATGCATGAAGAACTCCGTCAGCCTGAATGGCCACCTCCACACTTTCCCTGACAAATTCCTTTGCCTTGGACATGCCGTCTTTGAAAAAATCAAGGGCAGCCGCTCCGGCGGACGCAAAAAATCCCACCACCATAGCTTTCATATTCCCCAGTTTCAGGAATGACCCGGAAGTTTCATTGGTTCCGCCACGCAGACGGGCCATCGCCTCTCGTGTTTCCTCCAGCTGCTTTTCCAAACGGGCATATTCTTCCGGATGAAGGGACTTGACAGTATTGTCCAGCTGTTTTTGAAGCCCGCGGGCCTCTTTGGCCAGTTCCGCATAAGTTTTCTCGGTGCTCTTCATGGAGGAGCGGAGAATCTTCACTTTCGCATTATTATCGGATATGACTTTGGAATTGGATTTCAGCTCTGCCTCCAGACGTTTGTACTCATCGCTGCCTTTCTTGCCGGAGGCTACCAGTTCTGTCATCGAATTGCGCAAGCCGTCATTCGTCCGTTGCAGCTCACGGGAGGACGCGTTTAGACGGTTCAGTTCCTCACGGGCCTCACTGGTATTCAGGGAGAGAGTGAACTTTATATAATCATCTTTCAGTTTCTTGTTCATACGGTTACTTTTCGGCAAAACTAGTAACCGGCAAGGAAGGGGCAAAGGACGGGAGAACATAAGAAGCCCTGCATATCCATGGACAGCGGGGTATTCAGTATAATAAATGTTTCAATCAAAATCAAGATAGAGAAGCTTTTCTTCTAAAAGATATGTCTTCCTACATTTATAATTAATTACAATTATATTTATAATATCAGAAATCTTATTCTTCTTCGATGATTCCTAATATCCAATTAACCCATGATAGAACAGTTGAAGCCCTTCTCCTAAATGTTGTTTCTGAATTAATGTTATAAAGGTTTGAAGTTTTCATAATTCTCACTATTTCATCTTTGGTAGGTTCTTCTGCTTTTTGTATATATAGTGCTAAAGTCCTATTAAATGCCCTATGAGCTAATATTGATTTGATAAATTTCAATTGTCTCTCAACAATACTTCCAGTCTTGAACAAAGAAAGGCCTACATCAGTTAATTCAAAAACGGTTTTATCATTTACTTGGCTCTTTTTGACTAAATTTAAATATATTGCAGCATTCGTGTAATAATCCACCTGCCGCATATCGAAAGAATCCTTTTCCTTAAAATCATAGTTGCAACTTAACGCTTCTTTCGTGTAATCCTCGTCAATATTATTGTATAATATTTCACAAAAGTTTATGATCCTTTCAAAAGAATCAGCTTGTGGGAAAGGTACATTTGTGGGTTCATCTACAATAGATATGGACTTTAGTATTTCTTGTATTGTTTCAATATTCAGAAGCTGCTCAGAAGTATCTTTCAGACGATACTTTTTTTCTTTGATGAGTACTATGGAATTGTAATTACATAATTCATTGAACTGATATTCACGCAAATGAAATATACCATTAGTATAAGTAAGAAAAATAGGGCGGATCTTCTTCATTATTCGACCTTGCCATAAGCGATAAGGATAATACAATTGTCTGATTAAGAAGTCAGAAGATAAATTATTTTTAGCTTCAATTAAATTTAATGATGTAGCCCCCTCATATCCACCGTCAATCTCAACTTGTGCATTTTGAACATCAACATCAAGGAACAAATTTTTTTCTCCAAACTTTCGGACTTTAAAACTAAATGCTTGTGACCCCATTCTCCCACTGACAGTCGGCACTAAATTTTCATCTTGAGTAAAATCTTCAATGATCCGGGAAACATACGCACAATTAATCGCTAATGCCTCGCTTGTTATTGTTGAAAAATCAAGGCTTTCTATATGCGATGGTATTGCAAACTCTGTAATATCAAGATTAGGAGTTTCTATAAAATTTTCAAATGTTTCGATTTTAGATATTATATATCCTCCTCTTGAAATTGGAAGAATAGAAAGTTGTCTATCTGATAACGTCTTAGGAAGCTGAAAGCGATGATCAAATTTTGTCATTAACCTAGCTTCTCTAAATTCATTTATAACTTTAGAACTAATAATATATTGACCATCTCTACTTATGGCACCATCTATGTTATATTTTTCAAACAGTTGAGCCCATGCACTTTCATTTTTTGAATCACTCATAATTGCTAATTAAAAATTCATTTACTTGTCCTCTTTTGGTTGAATCTGAGTTTACAGCTCGAATGGCTTTTACAATATGGATATTATATCCGGCATAAATTTCTCTTATAAAATCAGCTGATGAATTTGACAACAAGAATTTTATCCCCCTATCATTTAACGAATTACAAACATTCCTTAAACGAATTTGATCTTCTTCTGACCAGCCTCCTTGTATATACCCCGTAAAATTTGAGCTATCAGAAAGGGGATGATATGGAGGATCCAAATATACAAAAGAATTAATTGGTATATCTTTTAGTACCTCTTCATAGTCACCACTTAATATTTGTATTTTAGATGTATTCAAATATTTACTTACAGCTCTTATTATAGGTTCATTAACAATATTCGGATTCTTATATTTTCCAAATGGAGAATTAAATTCTCCTGCGTTATTTACTCTATATAATCCATTATAACAAGTCTTGTTAAGGTATATAATCCGTGATGCTCTCTCAATCTTGGAAAGATTTTTAAACGATGGCTTTCTATCAATAGCACGAATTTCATAAAAATAATCTGCTGTATTTTCATGTTTTTTCAAGTCTTCTATCAATTCATCAGGATTATCCCGTATTACTTTATAGACATTAATAAGTTCTTCGTTGTAATCGTTTATAATAGCACGTTTAGGTTGTAATTCAAATAATAATGCCCCGCCTCCTATGAATGGTTCATAGTAAGAACAATTTGACAGTCCTTTTGGCAACCTTTTTTTTATTGTTGGTATAAGCTGTCTTTTACCACCAACCCATTTTAAGAAAGGTACTACAAGTCTATTTTTTGCCATTATAAATAAATATATTAAAGTTCTTTACGTCCAACATTATTTTCTATTACCTTCCTTCTTTACTTTTTATTATTCACTTTGTTTTCCCATGTGAGTAACTTTATTACATGATACGCACATTCTAACGACACTGCAAATATATAAAAAGGAAACTACAATATAATTATCAGACTGAAAATAATAATTAATCTATAATGCAAAAATTGCATTAGCACTCTCAAAGCTAATGAGGACGATATCCGGGACGATACGCACTGTCATTCCCGTCCGGCCAGGGAAACAACTTCTCCAGCCGGTTGCGGATCTCCTTGCGGAGCGAATCGGACATGCCCGCTCTCAGATCAGGCAATGCGTTGTTGTACACTATCCCCCATATCTGACGGTTATAGATACGGAGATCGCGTTTCTTCCGCATGTCAAGAAAACGTATATAAAGAGGGTAGCCCGTTTCCAGCATTATCGGATCCACCCCCGTTATCTGAAACTCGGCTGCCGCAAGACGGTCACGCAGATGCCCTGTACGGCCGGGCACAATTTTATCCGGGCGGAATCTCACCTTAAGCTGTCTTCCTTCCCGGTAAATACCTCTTTCCGCAATATCCAACTGCCGTTGATAAATGGTCTTGAAGTCACGGGACAGGGTTCTTTTGAAGAACTCCTCCCTCACTGGGTTCCATCCGTCACTCATTCCGTACCGAGTTTAAACGACACACTCCAACCGCTGTAATCCGTATAGAATCCTGTTTCCGGGGTAGTGGTCATCCGGTCAAGATTACGCATAAGACAGCACCCCCTGTTCCTGTCACCACGCATCACATTCTTGATGCTCTCGACAAGGGGCTGTGTATCTTCCAGCACCCGAACCGGACCACGGCGCTGCATATCCATACGGTCCATCAGAAATATAAGGCACAAGTTATCCTCCTCCACATTGTCCGGATCCGTACCTGTCTCCTGTGCGGACGGTACGACCACGAACAGAACCGGAAGCTCGTCAGAACTGATACTTTTCAGACAGTCGCTCATGTCCTGGTCCACATTCACTACTCTGACGGAATGTATGCCTGGTACACGCCGCATGACATTCTCATAATACTCACGATAGGTTTTCAAACAGATCATAGGCTCTATCTTTTGGAATGTAATTTCTCAAACTTCTTTCTGTAAAGGAAAATAAGGATATCCCAGAACGGTGTCGCCCTCACCTCTGCATAGTTCCCGAATGCCCCGTTCTCAGCGATATCCATTCCAATGCCCGTCCAGCCGGTATGGTCATCCGCTTCCGGCTTCTCATCTTTTCGGAAAAGAATCCGCAAGTCAACCGTTTCACCGTCAATTTCCAAAGACTCCTCCCGGATGATGGCGAACACATTCATAAAAAACAGATAAGCATGAAGGCAGAGCAGAATTGGCGGTTCCGCACCTTCCCTTCCCGTATAAAGAGCTTTTCCGAACTCCCGTAATATCATGTCCCTGTCGCCGCCACCCTCATCACCCATTCGTCTTACCAGTGCCATGCACTTGCAGAAGGTGTCAAACGATACTCCGTTGAGCATGTCTTCCGGTCCGTGAAAGCCGTTCCATTCCGGAAGGAGGTTGATTCCGGTACTCAGGTCCATCCGGAAAGATTTTCCCTCACGAATAACGAACGGATCCGTCAGGGACAACAGTGCCAGCGTTTCCTTCCATGTGGATGGAGGAAGATGCCCCATATCAACTGGGAGTGCCAGAAAAAGAGACAGAATTTTCAAACGTATCCCGGGTTCCGACAATATATGCTGGTTAGCCATGGTGGCGATCTCCAGATAACGGTAATACTGGGCAGGTGTCAGTTCCTCAAGCGTTTCCGGCACACCCACTTGTCTGTTCTGATAATATATTACACGCATAAAAATCAAAAGGTTATCCCCTTGCTTTGAAGCGTGGGGCCTGAAACATAGAAATCAACCTCCTCAGGCGCGGCGTCCAAAGCCGCCACCGTATCCTGCAATTCCTGAAGATACCGGTCGGCATCGGCCTGAAGACTGTCCGCCACACTTTTCCGCGCCTCTTTCTCTGCCCGTAACTTTTCCTTTACAGTTCCGGTCTGCTGCACCTGTACGATACCTTCCGGAATAACCTCTACAGGCAGGCGATCAACCGCTTTCTTGATGGCCAACAGTGCCAGAGGTCGCTGGCATTCCTCCAAAAGAGTGTCACATACGTCCGGATCCCTTCTGACAAGCCAATCAAACCGCTCCTTTCCGACAACAGGCAGAATGTCTGTACGCTGTATTTCACGCAGGATGGGAACCAGTATGAGAAATAGACGGTGGCTGCCGATATGATAGAACTCGTCAAACTCGTCCTTGGTACGGATGAGCAATCCGTCCATCTGTCTTTTAGCCAGGCTTTTTCCCCAGAAGTCAAACTGCTTCTCCTCCAAGAATCCTACCAGAGCATCCACCGACTCATACGCCAGATTAAGTATGTTCATTTCATCCTTATATTCCTGAAGGGCAGTCAGCCCCTTCTCATTCTCTCCCAGTTTCCTCTGCCTTCCGCTACCGCCATGCTGTGCATCCAACGTGGGAACAACCTTTACCCATGCGAAATATGCCACGGCACGCTGCGCCATGAATACAAGTTCCTCTTTCTCTGGATCCAAGTCTTCATCCCAATAAAGGTCGACTATCGCCGAAAGCACGTCCGCCCCGATAATACAGGTCAGCTGGCGTGTGGCCAAAGGCAGTACCGGCTTCCACTTGGAATAGTCCAGGCTGTCGGAAATCATTCCCAGCGCCGTAACAAGCTCCTGGCGCCCTTCTCCGTTTCTGTCGAATATCATTTTCATAACTTATATATTTTCTTTCATACGGTTTCCCGGCGACACGTTCTCTTCCTGACTCACCACATTCCTGTACAGTCCGATACGTATATCTGTTCCCGGCCAGTTAGCGTTGATATACTCCTGCACCGGCTTGCAGAGTATCATGTCCGGAATAGCCGTTTCAGACGCATTGTAGACCTTGATGGAATACAGTTTCTCGCTTCCACTGCTCAGTTTGTTTTCCAAAATGAGGTTCGCCAGCACCGGATCAATTCCGAACCCGGAGGTGGCAGCAGCGTCAGCCTTGTTGCTGATTCTGATCTGTGCCTCGATGTAATCCTTCACCTTCTTGTCTATAGGAGTCACCTTCCATCCTTCGAAATCGTTGGCTTCATCGCTCCAGAACCGGGTGGTGTGCATATATTTCCCCACATTCTTCATCCCGGTAATACCTCCGGCAAATTTCTCCATGCATTCGTCCTTGTAATCCTCCAGCATCTTGGCCGTATAGGTTTCCCCACGCTTGCGGCATACGGATTTCAAACGTTCCTCCGCCTTGTCCCAATACCCTTGTGGAGATTCGATATGCAGACTGAGCGCACTGGAATTCAGATTATAATTATGCAGTAATGGTGCCAGGGTACCGGCTATCTCCAGCCAGTCAAAGGCTCCCAGAAAACGCGGAGTACTGACAAAATCCTTACAGAAGGAATAGATGTTGTAATATCTGGCCGACACCGGATATCGGAAAGGATCTGCCGGATCAAACATGGGATACCTCTCCATATACTCAGGGTCCGGGAAAGGGAAATCTCCCACAACAATACCTTCCGGATCATTTTTCCCAGGAGGAGGGTACAACAGTCTGGCACGCTGATAAGGAATATGCTCCAACCTTAGTAACTTCCCCCTCCCACCGATACGAGGCGCACGGTTGCGGACAAACTTGATAAAGAAACCCTGCATGTGGGTGAGATCAACCAGACAACGGTGCATACAAATCCGATAATCCCAGGAAGACATGTCCGACTCAATATCAGGTGCAAGCACCCATTTCTTATAGAAACGGTTGTCCGTATCATCAATGGCATCCTCATAGAATCGGGGACCGTCCCCCCATTGCAGACCGGCGATTTTGCCAAGAATACCCTCGCCGGCATAAAACCGGTCAAGCAGACGCATGACCTCTCCGGGCATGTCATTGTTATCCCCCATCGGAACGATATCATATCCGGCCACACTCATCTTCCTCGTGAAACAGGTGTTACGGTTATGGTTCAGCATGATGCTGGAAGGTTCCCATCCCTTGCCACGTCCCGATATGTCAAAGGAATAAAGCGATCCATTGCCGGGGTCCACAAAGCCGAAATTTCCGCTACGTCTTACCTCCATATTACAAAACTGTTTTCTGTCCGTTAAATTCCACTACCAGAATCTGCCAGCAGTTCAATGCGTTGCCTGTTTCCGTATCAACAAGAAACAGTTTATGGCTGGCATTCTCTATTTTTTCATCAGAAGCCTTGGAACGAAGCCTGGCCGATTTCAAAAACACCAGATCACCGCCAGACTGTTTCTGACGGTTGTATTTCCGGAATTTGATACTGAATGTCCTTTCAGCTTTGCTCACCGCTTTCATCTCCTCGACTGCGGTATATAAATTAATTTGTCCCATATTCGCTATTTTTCAAGCAAATATGGGACAAATACAATATGGGATAAAGGACAGGACTACTTGCCTTGTGGATGCAGTTTCTCTATCAGTCCTGCATAGAACCGAAAGAATTGCACCAAGTCCAGATTCCTTTTCAGATTGTCCGGTTCCATCAACTCAAAGTCATCCAACAGAATATCCGTTAATTTCTCCGTATGTTCACGAAAAGAACCGGGTTCATGATCCTGAATATCAGCCAGCGCATCTATCACCTGATCTGTTATAATAGCATTCGGGTTAAATCCTTCTCCTTTCATTTCAGACCTCCTTCCAATATTTTAGGGTTTGTAGATTCACAGAAGCGGAACTCACCGCGTACTGGATAAATATCAACGATGAAGACAGTATTATACGGATTTTTATCAGGATAGACCTCAATACGTATATCATTGTTTCTGGAAACATCCACACGAAGCGGTTTGGTTCTTGGAAACTCTTCATCCAACATGGACGCTTTGGCACGAACACTCTCAATAAAGGCATCACGCGACAGTTCATCAGGAATCAAAACATGAGCGAAAGTGGAAATCCATTTATTCATAACCCTGCCTTTATTGTTGACAGACAGGTAAGTTTTAGGATTATCAATAAAGAATTTCATCGCAAACCTCCTTTCCAAGCAAGATGTAACGACACAACAAACCAAGCTAGGCAAAGCAATGCCGGAACTGCCGACACGAATGCTGCACATACCAATACCGAGAAAGCTAAGGAAGCATGAGCCATAAGGCACACCTGACGGTTAGTAACTACGGATTCAAGAACACATGAGAACAATTGGTTCTCCTTTTCGCACCACACACTGAACGTGGATTTTTTTGCCTCTAATACAGGCAAAGTAACTGTTTGATTTTTCATTTTGGTAAGCAATTAAAATGAAACAATATGTTGATTAGTACGGGAAGGGAACAAAAAAAGTTCCGCTCCCCGTTGCTTACCACCTTGAGAAAGGCTGTGGGCGCATTAACGACACCACACGGGACGGAACTATATGTATAGCCATGGACATAAAAAATGCCCGCAGCAAATATTTTGGCGAGCCTTCTCGCCTTTCTCAAATGGTAAGCATTGCAAATATGGGGATTATTTTTTAATCCACAAACTTTTTGGATAAGTTTCTTGAAAGCGGAACCTGCCAGTGCCATGAAAGCCAAGGAGGCATGAGCCATAAGGCACACCTGACGGTTAGTAACTACGGATTCAAGAACACATGAGAACAGTTGATTCTCCTTTTCGCACCACGCACTGAACGTGGATTTTTTCGCCTCTAATACAGGCAAAGTAACTGTTTGATTTTTCATTTTGGAAGTCATTTAAAATGAAACAATATGTTGATTATTACGGGAAGGGAACAAAAAAAGTTCCGCTCCCCGTTGACTTCCACCTTGAACAGGCAGTGGGCGCATTAACGCTCCACACGGGACGGAACTATATGATAATCCATGGGCATAAAAAATGCCAACGGCTATGTTGGCGGTACTGTCCGCCTGTTCAAAATGGAAGTCATTGCAAAGATGGGGATTATTTTTTAATCCACAAACTTTTTGGAAAAGTTTCTTGAAAGCAGAACCTGCCAGTGCCATGAAAGCCAAGGAAGCATGTGCCATAAGGCACACCTGACGATTAGACACTGATTCTTCAAGAACGGAAGAAAATAATTGATTTTCACGGTTCAGCCACATAGTTAGGACTGATGATTTGCTCACGACATTTATGTCGGTAGCAGGAATTGAAACTGTTTGTTTCATACGGTTTGATGTTTGACATTTTAGGCAGAAAAAGAACGGCTGCCATCTCCCGTGTCGTCAAACATCAAACCGTGTCACTCCGTAGAGCAATTAAGTTTTGGGAAAGGCAGCCGTAGACTTTGCACAACAAGTTGCGACTTCTACAATATCCTTTATATGTATTATCATTTTCGTGATTTTACGAAAATGGTTCTGTATAGGCATAAAAAAAGCCCATTAAAATATGAGCATTAACCGCGCTCTACGTACTTGACGAACAAGTTTGATGTTTGACTCTGCAAATATGAGGATTATTTTTTTATCCACAAACTTTTTGGGATTTTTTTTGAAGGCGGAGCACTGCCAGTGCCATGAAGGTAAGAGAAGCATGAACCATAAGGCACATCTGACGGTTAGACACTGATTCTTTAAGAACGGAAGAAAATAATTGATTCTCACGGTTCAGCCACATAGTTAGAACTGACGATTTGCTCACGACATTTATGTCGGTAGCAGGAACTGAAACTATTCGTTTCGTTTAGAGATTGTTTGACGTTTTAGGCAGAAAAAGAACGGCTGCCATTTCCCGTGTCGTCAAACAATCACAGATTTTCGCCCGAGAGCTAAAATTGTAATGGGAAAGGCAACCGTAGTTTTTGCAGCAGCAATTTACTACATATTACCTTATAATCACCATTCTTTTGACTGTTATCGTTTATCTCCTGCTAACCGAAAAAGCCATATGCCTAGATAACAGCTTTACCTTATAAAAAACAAAAACAGTTATACAATCCGTATTAAAGTTTTACATTTCTTAATTCCTTAAGCCATATCTCTGATTTTAATCTTTCTTTTTCATTAATTATGCAATTTTGCCATCTAGAACGTTGAAATTCACCGAATGTTTCTGATATTAAAATTCTAAAAAACTGAGAACGCATAATCAAATCCTTCCAATATAAGGAAGATGAACCTGCTATTTCCATAAAAAGATAAGTACTATTCTCAACTTCAGCCATATTTGTATTTGGCATTCCCAACAACCGTATAGCCTCTCGCATTATATTTCTTCCATCATCTAGACTAATAGGAATTGAATGCAAATGGGCATGGTGTATGCAAGAAGAACCCGTATCAGTCTCACCACAACACCCATGTTCAAAGAACAAGCAAAGTTTATTTTCTTTAGCGTAGAAATCTATGATTTTTTGTTTTATGAGATTTAGTTCTTCCAAATCTTTTATCGGTAACGACAAAATAGAAAAATAATGTTTTTTAGGTATTATTAATAAATGTCCTTTTACAACAGGGGATATATCTGGCTTTAAATAAAATTCAGCTCCATCATACATCAAATTTTGTTGCAATCTTTCCGTACATAATAATTGTAAGTCCCTTGGTAGAGTAGGCTCGCTACCATCCTTAAGAGAACAAAATTCACAATCATCAAATTTATTCATATCGTGTACTTTTATAAAAAAAAGAATTTAGTTCTTTTTGTATATTATGATCCAACTCTAATATTCCATTATCTGATTCAAACAACACTTGTATACTTGCAGCTAAAACCAATGCCCTAGTTATTTGAATCTTCTCCGGTGCTATAGGATCAATTCCACCTGTAAAATCAATCGGAAATCCTCCATTAGCTACATAATATCGTTTATCTCCATCTTCAACAAGGTAGAACTCATGCAAAGGTAATTCTTGAACTGGATAATTGTATACTTTAGACGCTATTTTTTTTTCTCCTTTAAAACGCCATAGACCAAATTCCAAGTCTGACGATGACATATTAACAAATAATATTTCAGAATGATTTAATAATTTCTCCAAACATATAGAATTCCCTGTGCATCCAATAATTATTCCATAATGCAATGCAGACATATCCTCTATTGTTTTTAGACCGTCTTTATGTGCCTGAATACATCTATCACTATTTTCGTCAAATACAGTTATATTAAATCTACCTTTCAATACTTTACAAACCTTCTCTCCAATAGCACCATAACCGATAAGCAGTACTTGATTATTCACTGGTTGAAAAACAGGTTTCCATAATTCTAGGAAACGTAAAAACTCCATTCCCATAGACTCTCCTATTAATATGGATTCAATATTTCTCTTTGTATAACTAGAGGCAATATCAACAACAGGACACTTTAAATCGATTCTTTTTAAAGCCCTAATTCCCCGAGTTGTCAATTCAATACATTTAAAACGAGAAATATATTTAATATAGGGTTCTTCATGAATTATGCATATACCTTTTGCTGCATCATCAATCAATAACACCTTTAAAGTAGTACTCTTTATAATGTCAGACAAAACGCTCCTGATTTCCTCTTTCAATATTTCATCATATGGCACATCCAACGAGTACATGTCTAATGGATTTCTATAATTATATCCATTAGCTTTTAAATATCTCAACACTTCAGAATTTGACGAATATGCTTTTCCTATAACATAAAGATTTTCTTTTTTAAGACCTCCAGCCTCCAATGTTTTTATTAAAGAAAGATTAGATCCTAAAAGATGTTGTATGAAAATACATACATAATTCTTAAAGCACTGTTTCTCTACTAAATTATATTTTTGTTTCAAATACGTTAGTAAAGGTAATGGTAACAAATAATTATTATTCATCATATTTTTCTATTCTAAATTCATCTATTGTCTTTTGCAATATAGAAACAAGCTTATCAAGTTTTTCAACTTTACCTCCTAACATTGATGCTAAATTCTTCCATAGAATCGCTTGACTTTGAGGACGTAAGTTACGAATCGACTCCAAACCTATTTCTAAGACCTCTGTTTGGTGCTCATGAGCTACTAATTTGCTCGTTCTTGCCGTTCTTCCCTCTAACAAACCGAGTTCTCCAACTATAGAACCTTTCTGCCTTACAGCAGTAATAACCCCATCCTTATAAGCAGCAATACTTCCATTTAATATCAACCAAAAAGAACTGACTTTATCATCTTTTTCACACAGACTCCTATCTTTAGGCAGTTGGTAAATTTTAGATTTTGTGTTCCTTATTATTTTTTCTATCTCGTTTGAACTAACGCCTCTAAATAATCCAACCCCTTTAAGATTTCTACTTATTTCATCAATTTTACTTAATGTTTTTTCAATCTCAAGCGGCTTATTAAAAGATGCATAATATTGAAAAAAGTCATCCCATTCTTCATAATTAAGTTTAATCGGTTTTAAATACGAATATTTTCCATATTCCTCTGGTTTTGGTGTCAAAATATAATGTGTATTATTGTTACCGAATGTATAGAATCCTTCTTCAAAAATTATTTTTATCTCTTTATCACTTAAACTCGTTCCAATAAACAAAATTGTTTTGGTAAGAGACAATACCTCAAGAAGTTTACAGGACGGGCTGTCTTTCTTATAAATCTTTCTATAATCAGACGTAAAAACAACACAACTATCCGGCTGAGAAGTACATCCATGCAGTTTAAATATAAATTCAGGAGCATTTCTAACTATTTCCGATAGGTTGATTGAATCATTATTTTGTATTGCGACACATGGACATCCTTTACCGTATAATTGAGTGTATGCTAATTCAAACGCATTATCATAATTAGTCGTCACAATCTTTTGCGTTAGATTTATCAAATTCTTATGTAAGCATGGTGTATTTGTCGTTGATAAATTAAATTTTCGAGCAACATATTGTTTTATTTCCTTTCTATAATCATGTTCTAACATGTCAAATATTTCAATCGGAGTTTTATTTCCTCTCTGAATTAGCTCAACATAATCAGAAAAACTTGGTTCCTGCTTCGATAATTCTTTCAAAACATCTATGACAAAACCTTTCCAATCTGGTAATCCCAAGCTTTTTGTAACTCCTGCCCCCGCAAAAACTACCAATTCTTTCTTTTGAATCAATCGTTTGAGATTTTCATTTTTCATCCAATCTTTCATATTCACAGTCTTAAATATTTATTAACTATTGGGCCTTACAAAAATGGAAAAATATTTTAGAATTACAAAATATTTTTCCACTTTTAATAAAATAGTTATATAACCTTGTGCAATGGACATTAATATCAAAAGTCGTAATTTTTATATAAAAGCTAGCTTCTACAAGAGGAGCATCTAATCTGATATATCAAGCCTCTATTTTATTGTTTCATTCAACCAAACATAAGCTTTCATTTTTTCAGGTCCTTTTTATTTTACTAATATTGATTACTCTCATAATACATCATAATTCACCCTAGCATTGAATTCTACCCTTGTATAATCTTTAAGAGGATTCCCAAACGACGGATTATCCCCTATCCAATTGCATAATTCAAGTATGGAAAATTTATTGGATAAAATACACAAACGGATGCTTCTTCAGAACACGCAGGACATCCAGATAATCAGTCAGACGCCAATACATTTTATATGTTTCGACTTCAGTACTCAAATAAGGAGGATCAATTAAGGAAACCATCCTTCGCATTTATCATTCAAAATGTGCGTTTTTTAATCTTGAATTTTACTGTAAGAGCACATAAAGGGCTTGTTTTCAACAACTAACGTCGTAAAACCAAAATCTTTAAAATCACGCCTTTAGTTTCCGTGCGGGCCGCTCAGAAGTCCCGGGGCAATTGCCCCGGGCAATTTTCGTGAAATATGACAGAGAAAAACGGCGGGATGCCTGGTACGGACAGAAATCACTCCTCAAAACCGGGAATATAGGGATTTGCATTATTGCCACGGGCAATACGGACAATGCGACGCCAGTTTCTGCGCATCATCAGGTATTTGAAAGCGTCACTGAAATTGGTAGAAAACATGGGAAGTTTCTTCGGGGCAAGCTTTTCACTCTTCTTGATCTTGAACACCACCTTGGTTTCACCCTTATAGCGGATGCCGGCTGGGGCTTTCTCAACGCTGCTGACCATTTCACGGCAATTCACCGCATCAACCAGCAATCGGGGCAATTGCCCATTCTCTCCCTTCATCAACTCCTGCATGAATCCGTATTCCTCCGACTGGGGGATGATATTCTGTCTGCGGCTCATCAGAATGACGGTCCATCCGGTCCGCCGGCCATCGGCATCCTTCTCTATGGCATCCTTTATCTTCCTGGCATAATCCTCCCCCTGTCTTTCAAAATTATTGCCGGCCCGGTCATAATACAACGACAGTTCCTTGCATTCATGTGAAGCAAAGAAATCCAAGAACTGGTCAGCCAGCTCACGGAACCATCCGGGAGGTATCTCGAAAAAGTTTTTGTGGCATCGGTAATACGCTCCGTCTTCCTGCCCAATCACGAATGAAAGCATGTTGCCGAAGTCCATGCCGCCATCCAAAGGCTCGTCATGCCGCAGATAGCGCAACTCCCGACTATTTTCCGCCGGCTCCCCTCCAGGACTCCCGTCATAATACTTATGCCTTTGCCCGAATAATACATAGAAGCGGACATCACGCCGGAGACCGGGTCGCATACCCAGCACCGACTTGCAGAACTCATGCAGTTCAAGAGTACCTTGATATAAGTTTCGTATATATTCCGGGGTCAGGATATCAACATTGACCAGGGAGGATGCGTTAAGAAAAAAGGTTTGTCCGCGGCGCAATTTGCGCAAAGCCCGATCATAATAATCTATTTTCCTTTCCAGACGCGCCAGCACGGAGTGACTGGGATTGTCTTTCTTCTGCTCGCGCAGTTGCTTCAACAGCAGCCCGTTCCGTTCAAAAGCCGCCTGTACAATCAGAATTATACGGTTTGGATCCATATTGGGTGCATAACGGAAATACCAGTCATATTCCCCCTCGTTGACATCCGGCATATCAGTGGTGATCGTCAGACCAAGAAACAGATGCGATGCCCCGTAAGTGAGAGAATCGCCACGTAGAACAGGCATGGCACGGTTCACCTTCTCGTCCTTGTCATATTTTGACTCGTCATAAAACAGATGGACCACCGATTTGCCGGCAAGCAGTGAAGGGTTATCCAGCGAACCCATAAAAATAACACTGCCATTCCAGAAGGAATAGCAGTTCCGGTAATCATTGACAATTATGGAGCATTTCGCCTTCCAGGAGGCTGGCGGTTCCTTTCCACGGATATAATGCACCCCCTCGTACAGCCCCATCATTTCCCATCCCTTCTGTACGGCGGGCATGATGTTGTCCTTCAGATTGGCATAAGTGTTGGCGACAAAAGCGAAAGGCGCACCGGGCATTTCCCAGATACACCTGTATGAACGTCTGGACTGTATGACCGTACTCTTGGACATACCACGCCCGGCTATGACAACCAGAATGGTCGTATCCACGAAATCGGTCAGCATCTGGACATTATGGCTGAATTTTACATCCACATCCTCATCATTCGCTATCTTCCTCGCTAAATTCCTCGATATCATAAATCATACGTTTTTTCAAATCAAACTTTCTTATTCGTGCGTCCTCTTTCAGATTATCACGCACAGCAATAGGTATCTCCGGTATCGAGTCGATGAAACCCTCCAGTTCCTTTCTATCAATGGCGGGAACGCCCAGATCCTCACGGCTGGCCGTATAGATATCAACCTTTTTCTGGTTTAGAAGCTCTTCCGGTATCTCCGCCTGTTCCTTCCTGAAGCATCTGCGGTATTCACCGGCAAGTTTCAACAAGGCCCTTGCCTCCTTGATCTTGCCGGCCAGGAAAGCGGCGTCCGCCCACTTCTCGGCACGCTCGGCATACAGGGCAGCAAACGCCTCCGGACGGATGTTGTCTTGGGTATAGAAAAAATTGATGCTGTCATTATACACCTGCCGGGCCATCCAGTCGGACAGGCTGTACGGTTCCGACTTCAGCAGCCTGATTATTCCTGCCTTTGTCACCATCCTGCCGTTAGTGAAACGCATCCTGGCACGCAGACCACGTACCATCTCCATTAGAGAGAAATACTCCCTCTCTTCCGGACGCAAAGAATCCAGCGTTCCGGTGGAAAGAATGCGCTGGATCTGATTCAGATCAACCTTTTCAAAGTCCACTCTTGAAGGTCTGACCGGCAATTCACTCATATTCATCCATATCTTTTAACAGATTCTCAAACAAACGGCGTTCCTGGATCTCCGTTAGCTGCTTAACGGCATCAATATTCCCGTCCTCAGCTGCTTCGTGCAGCTTTATCTCGGGAGCGGCCCGTGAGACAAGCACGCCTTCACGGATCAGCCCTCGAATGGTGGTTCCTGGAATACCGGCGTCATATACAAAAAGAAAGCATTCAGAAGCGTCAAGGCCAAGATAGGCGGCAATATCCTCCGGCGCATAACCTAAAGAGGCCATGCGGCGAACATCATTTTTTTGCTCTCCAGTTAGAGCCAGGCTGTCAGGGGGAATATCATTCATAAGATAATTTGTTCAAACATTCTTCTAGGTACGCCAACTCGCATTTTTTTGCAGACAGTAAATGGGCAAACTCGCCACGGTCACAAGGGTGGGAGAAATGCTCCATTTTCAGGAGTAGCCCATTGATCCCGTCCTCCAGCGTCCCCTTCCGAAATATCAGTTTTTTTTTCTGTTTTCCAGTTCCTTCTCGGCGGCCGATTTCATAGATTCCCATTTATCCACTGCCGCCAATGCCTTCGCACGTTCCTCCTCACCTTCAACGGTTTCAAGCTTCTTCTTCCATTTGGACACGTTGCTGGCCGCATTCTTACGGATATTCATCACCTCAAGATCACTTTTGTTGGAAAGCTCGTCAGAAGCTAGATAGACGGCAATACGGGGATGTTTCCCGAGCAGCACATGATTGTCACGGTAATATTCCAACTCCTTCCAGATACTCCGGTCCTCCAGGTAATTCTCCACAGTTGTTTTGGCTATGGCAAACGCCTGTTCCAGCTCAACGTCATCCGGCAGTTCCCCCAGTTCCCTGAAAGTTTTTAGATAAAGGTCATAGGCCGTGAACATATCGGCAACCAGTATTTTCAGTACATCCGGACAATCCGGAGAGTTGAGGAAGGGGAAACGGTCACGGAAACGGATCACATTTTCCACAACCGGGGTGACAGGAACATTCACTGCGGTTTTCTCAGCCTTGATCTCTTCCACCACTATAGAAGCTGAAGATATGTGGGGAGAGTCCACTGCCTTCCGTTGCATTGTCCTGAAAGCCGTTTCCGAAATTCCGGCAAGCTTGCGCAGTTCCTCCATCAAGGTGGCACGAAGCAGGTCTGTTTCGGTATTCCGCCGGAAAGTGGCTTTCAGCATCAGATTAAGCCCGTACTCCTCGTACAAAGCAATCCCCTCACGATACGGACGGGGACCGCTCAGATAAGCAATAATTTTTTCTTTCATACGATAAAATTTAATGTCATACAAAGAAAAAGCCCGGCAATTGCCGGGCAAAAGACAGGCATGAATAAAAAATCCATGCAACGGTTCAATTGCATGGATTGGTGTCGAATAAAAACAGCTTTCAATAAGAAAGTCTGAGTGAACCTATTTTTTGAGAAATGTCTTTCAGCGCATGATTGAATCTGTCCAGCTCCTCGGCAGTGAATCGGCAGGGCTTCCCATTGACCACATTACCATTAATACGCTGATATAGCCATTCTTTCGTTTTGCCAAAGTAATGTTTCGCAATGAAAGACAACGATATGATCTCGGATATGTTCTGAAGCTGTAATTTTATGGTTCTCTCCTCTATGCCAGCAATTTCACCACTAATCCCATTCAAGCACTCATCCATGAAATCTGCAATCATCTTTTTGTCCCCTTCACTCGTATAAGTATCAGCTATATGTTTCACTCGGGAATAAAACTCCCCGGACTCTGTTCCCATTAACGGACGTAGAGCGTCCAATTCCTCTTTCAGTGTCATGATCTCTTTATTTTTTTAAGTTCCCCATAGGCTGGGGAACACTGTTATTACTCATTTTCCATCTCTTTAAGAATTTTCTCTATCAGGTTCAGACGGTCAAGAAGGGCGTTTATCTCTTCAGTTCTCCTGATCCCGGTCTGTTCCTCAATAAAAACCAATTGTTTCAATTTCATTTTTACAACCCCCAACTGCATTGTGAGGTCCTTTTTAATTTGTTCCTTACTCATTATATGCTGTTTTTAATCGACATTCAAAAATAATAATCTTTTGCTTATTATACAAGGATATCTCAAATAATCTTTTGCTTATTAATCATTTTTAGCAAAATTCCGCATGAAATAAAAAAGCGAAGCCGAAGCCCCGCTTTCCTGAAATAATGAAACCACTAAAATAAGAATATGACTTATGCCTGATAACGGCTCTGCTCAATCCATGTACATGTACCGGATCCGGATTCAAAAGCCTGAAGGGTTATCTGGCTGCCCGGACTAGCGGTGAAGGTTTCTCCGCCACGCAGCAGGAACTGGCCGCCGTGAGCAATTGTCGGAGCCACGCCTGACGCTACACCCAGCAGGGTCATCACTGCACCATGCCGTCCGCCGGTCACTTTATTTATTTCCGCTTCACCACCCTGAAGCTGATATTGCCCTTCCACCGTAAACGGGATGGTAGTGGCAGACGCGCTCACACTCGCCACCGGTTCTTCCGAAGGAACAGTACCCTTATAAATGGCGATGTCATCCCCTTTACTGATCTGGGTAAAAGTGAATTCAGAGGAGTTGGCATCCTTGTTACCGGTATAATTGACTCCCATCTGCATGGGATTGCAGGGAGAACCGAACAGATCCTTGTCCTGACCGTCACAGTAGCTCATTATCACGATACATTTCCGACCGAGCCAGTTGGTCTTGAACTCACGGACCGCCTGCTTGTTTCCCGGATGGTTCCCCTTGACCGTAGGGGTGAAACCAAGTGCGTCAGGATCTCCGTCTGTATTGCTTGTAACCTCCACGGTACCGGGAGTGAAATAGATGTCAGTAGAATAACATCCAGGCTTCAATTGTATGTTCTCGGTCATCAACACACCGGCCGAGTCACGTGCCGGGAACACCAGAATATCATCCACATCAATGATACTCATCATGTCGCGCGGGTTGATCCCTTTACCCGGATTACCTTCCGGGCGCTTCACTGCTCTTTTAACGTATGCCATAATTATAACAATTTAAAATGAATAACAGGGGCGGATTACTCCGCCCGTAAATTTAACCACGTGCCACCTCATAGAATTTGCCACCTGCATAAGTCAGCATGATAAATTTGTCGGCGCTGAGCGTCATGGCATCAGTCAGGACAAAATTACCACTATTAGCGATAGTGGACGCATTCGTATTCCCGGCCCCGTGAATGGTATACACCTCACCTTCCACCGCATCTGTGAAATTCGTGATGGCCGTCGCTTTGGTATTGGTTCCCGTTACGAACACCGTGGCACCCGCCAAGGATGGAGTGGTTGCATCGTTGGCGAACTGTAATGCACCGGAAGCTGCCGTATCACGTCCGATTTCGATAAATTTCCCGTCAGAACGTTTCATCAGACGTATGGTGTCCCCTTTCTTCGGTATCCAGTCGGCACTGATCAAGCTGAACTTATCGGATTTGGTGATCTTTACCCCCTTGTCCTCGCTGCCACACTTGATGGTGATAATCTTACCCACTTCGGCGTTCTCAATATCCGTAATGGTGAACAGGCTGGTGTTGGCCACGGTCTGTACACTGGTATGCAGGGCTACGTTCGGGTTTTTGTCCTTCTCCCCGTCAATGAAGGAGGATGCAGGTCGGTCATACTCGTTACAAAAGATCATCTGGCGGCTGCCGTCCATATCCTCTTTTTTCGTATATTTGAAACCTACCGCACGCGCCCAGATGGATTCCTTCCACAAGGACCATACCTTAAGCGTCCAGTCCTGTTGTTCCAAGCTGAAATTTGTCATTTCACCGGCCACATGCTCGAAGCATTTGATATTGCCCTCCATCGTCCAGAAAATACGCTGGTGATTGTCTGCGTTCGGAATCGGAATCAGCTTCACAGCTGGATATTCCTTAACGTACATCATATTGGCCTTGTAATCCTGGTTCACACCATAGTGCAGCTCGTTGTACTTGTGATACCATACTACCATATAGCTGGGAAGATACAGGGCCAGCTGCCCGCTGTCACGGTACACGGCAGGAATCATTCCCGTACCCTGGAACAGTTTCTCACCGATATTGGCTTCTGTGATCTCACCCAGCACAAACGGCTTGATCTGGTAAACGGTCTTCCCGTTATTAATGTCAATGAAACCGTCAACCTTCTTTCTCAGCCATTCATACAGCCCGTCGGCCGCTTCCATGGAGCGTCCCGGCTTGTTAAGGTCAGGATCCTTGCGCACGCCATTGATACGGCGCAGCTCACGCTCGTTATGCAGCTTCTTGGCTGTTTCCGCCAGAATGTATTCAATGAATGACCATTTGATCGCCTGTGATCCTTCCTTGTTGAGAGAGCCGATCCAGGTTTTTTCCAGCTGCTTCAGGTCACGGAACTTATGGGCGAACATGACACTGAACATACGCAATGTCTCGTTGTCGAACTCATATTCACCTTTGGTCACATTGTCGAAATCACTGGAGGTGTTGTCAGCCTGCGAGAACTCACCCAGCCAAATGTTGACCAGAGTGGCCAGATCCTGATATCCGCTCTCCACCGGGAAGATGCTCTCAATACTGGGGAGCTTGGTCAGGAATGACTGCAAACGGTCCTGCCAGCGGATGCGGTAGAACGCACCAAGGTCCTCCTTCAGACGGCCGTAATCCACGGAACTTTCCGCACGGACCTGAATATTGATTCCCTGACTTGCGAGCAGAGCGGCACGGGCACGCATGTTATACGGACGATCCAGCGCGAACATCTCACCCTGCATACCTCCAAGCTGCTTGTCATCATCCAGGTTGAAGGCACCGGCACCCGTATTTTGTTTCAGACCGGCACCCGCACCATGGTCCGGCTCCGGCAATGCGCTCAGTACCGAAATCTTCTGCTTCAGCTCCGCTATTTCGGTATCTTTCCGGGTGATGGCCTGCGTCTTTTCCCCGTCTGTCTTTCTTATTGCATCCAACTGCTCCTGCAAGGAAGCCATTTCAGATACTTTCTGCGCCAGCAGACCACGAATCAGTGCCTCTCCCGAGTTCTCAACAGGACCGGCCTGCTGTTCCTCATCCTTAAAACCATTTTTCAACGCTTCCCCGAAAGGAGTTATGAACTTCTCATCGAAGCCAAGTTCTTTCAGCTTGGCTACATCATCGGCATCGAGGATATCCTTGTCCTCAGCCTTCTTCCACTCTTTCAGCCCCAGCAATCCAAGGATTGCGCCGGCAAAGGTGGACATTTTAGAATACTTTCCCATAAAAATAAAAATTTAAAAGATTTGATTTGTCTTGTTGATGACGGACTGCGCCAGAATCCAGCGCGCAGCTCCCTCCAAAGTGTTATAACCGTCCGCCAGTCCTTCCCTGACCGCTTCATCACCCATAAAGGTCGCCCCGCGGAACACGGGGGAGTCCTTGTCATAAGCGATGGAAAGGTTCTCCGAAACGGTCCGGCAGAACATCATGTGCAGTTTTGACAGCTTTTCCTTATAAGGTTCCTCGTTATTGTTTTCCGCAATCTCCCGGTGTTCCCTGTTTTTCAAGTCGGCCGAATCCGGGTAAATCTCCCGATAATCGATTCCTTCTTTTTTCAAGGCCTCCTTGGCATTATAATAGGTACCCACAACACCGATACTACCCACCTCGCACATCAACGAGCCAAGAAAGCGCTTGTCTGCGGCTGATGCCAGCCAAAAATGTGCGGAAGCACAAGCTCCGGCAATGTAAGCGACTACGGGTTTGGAACATTCGGATATCATTTTTGACGCATTGTCCAGACCGGTAATCATTCCCCCCGGTCCATTTATCCACAAAATGATGCCTGCAATACGGTCATTAGCTGCCGCCTGTGCAATATATTCCTGAAGGCGGAACGTCTCCCAGGCATAGAGCGTCCCTTCCAGCACAATAACGGCAACCGAATCGGAAGGAAGACCGCTGTCTTCCAAATTCCACCGCCCCACAAAATTCAGATCCGATGCGTATGCGGTCACGGTATCTTTTTCAAAAAATGCCTCTACCTCCTTAAAATTGCCGGAATGTATTGAAGGAAGGATCAGTGAGACCAGATTGTAATAATCCTCTCTAGCCATGGCCCATTTTTCATTGAATATTAACTGAATACGATTCATCCGTTCTTTTTTTCTGCAAAATAAAGAACAGATCCATCCATGAACAAGGACACGGAGAAGCGGTCATCACACCCGGTCATGAAAAGACCGTTTTTCCACATAAAAACACCTCCAAAAAGGACATGGAAAGGACAAAAAGACACGCTACGTCACATAAAATTATCTGTGTTTATATTCCCGAACGGAGGTTTTACGGCGCATCTTCCGCCGCCAGCGCTGGTAATCTTTCAGAAGTGCTTCCACGCTCAGACTCTCAATGCAATACTTCCGGAGAAAGTACCAGGCCGAATTGATGTAGTCTATACCATAGACATGTTTGTTTTCATCAAACAGGTCATGAAGCTCCGCACGCATCATTGTGTTTATCTTTCTGGAAAGTATTTTGGCTCCCCTCTCGCCTATATAATTATAGGTAGCCAAAGGTTTGCCACCCGGAAGGTGTGCCTCTCGGCGCTCCGGCAATACAAGCTCCAGATTTCCGCTATCCACAGGGCATCCGGCAGGACGTTTCTGCAAAAGATCATAGACGAAATGGTACAAATCAAGATCTGAAGGCAGGCGGACTACCTTGCTGTCCGGGGTTCCATACTTGCCTATTAGATATTCGGCTAAATAATTTTCTATCGTTATCTTCGTGGTAATCATATACTTATGTGTTTATACAAAAGTAATGATTTAAATTGAGATAGTCAAAGAACAACCGGCTAAAGATGGATCGGCTTCCAAAAGAATCATGAAGGCCGTTGCAACACCCCTTGAAAAACAAAGGGGGGATTTTCGTGCAACCGTACGATCTGATGATTAATATTATTGTAATATATTGAATATCAATATATTGTACACTGCACAATTCGCGCACGATTTTCGTACGAAATGTAAAACCACGCACAAAAAGCCATAAAATACGTTTTTGGACAAATCGAACGGAATCGTGCAAAAATCGTGCAGACATAAATATTTATATATCAATATATTATAATCAAAAAAAACGCAGTTGCACGATTGCACGAAAATTTCTTCATTTTTTATAAGGGTATATTTCTTAAAAGTTAAAAAATAAAAAAAAGAATATATAGGCCGCCCGTTTTCGAACAGATCGCACGATTGTCCAAAATGTTTTTTCTGGGGAAAAAGGGGTATGAGGGGAAACAAAAAAGTCCGGAAAACCGGACTTTTAAACTATATGTCTTCAGGACAAAATGCCTGCGTTATGAATTCGTATTCCCGGGGGAGCGACCGCACGCCCACAATAACACACAAGCCTCTGGCAGCCATTTCATAGAGCCTCTGGTTGGTCACAGGGGAGTTCCTGAAGTTATACTGGGCGCACATCACGAAATAAGCCGTGGACAGGTCACAGGAATAAAGATCCTCCTGTATCAGCTTGGCCGCATCACTAGGTATCAGGGCAAAGCCCAGCCTGACCGCAAGCCTTGAAATCATCTGTCTGCGTGTCCGGACATCAGGACATACCGCCACAAAAATTTTATTCTCTTTTTTCAGCATATTGCTTCCTTTTTATTTGCATATCTCACTAAAAATCACTAACTTTACAATGATATAAATTGGGATATATCATACATTTCTATCCGAGTAGAAATGCCTGTAAGGGACCGCAGGCCGCCAGGCCGGACAACGCCGGATCTCACTCCTGTCATCAGAAAACTCCAGCAATGCGTCATTAATGCTCTTGTGGAACAGCTCCTCTATGATACACATTTCGGCCACATCCATGAACAGTTCCAAAGAGCGGGCTGTGCAGTGCTCGGATACAATGATGGATCCTCCCTCGGGAATCCGGAGCAATAACTCCGTCACCCGGTCATAAAACCTTTTGAAACGGCCCGGATCACGCCCGGCCAGAGGCATTACCTTTTCCAATATTTCCTGATAACTTCGTGCCATGTCAGTAGTCCAGTCTCAAATTTCCCGGAAGATCAGGATCCAAGGGATCTTCTCCCGGTTGTATGATCTCCTTGCCGGTACCGACCGTGAAATACTCCACTCCGCCGGACTTGTCATCCACGACAGGACGTCCGTCCTTATCGACCTGATAGGGGAGTCCGGTCTTGCTGTCATATTTCTGGGGGTTAAACACAAAACCTTTCCATTTGCAATACATGACGAATTTTTTCTTGAATGAGGCAGGGGTATTATATTTCCGCTGGGCCGGATCATACAAGCACAAGGCGTCGAACAGCTCCTTCTTCACCAGGCGGCAACCGATATGCTCCGGTGCAGAGAAATACTCGTCAGCCCAGGAAATGAAGGTTTCCCCGATCTCCTGCCGCAGTTTGCGCTCCTCAAGCCGTTCTCCTGGAGCTTGGACCACGCCGAACGTCAGATACAGTTGGATACAGTTGGCCAGCAGGTTCCAGCACAGGTTCCACTGGTCAAAATCCCACTCGGTAAAGAACAACGCTCCGAAATCGTCAACCGGTTTGTGGCTTTCATTATAAAAATCGGAAAAGGCCAACAGCCACTGGCGATCCGTGAAAGAGGAGCCGGTTCCGCGGATGGCATGGTTCGTGGCAATATAGATTTTGGGAGACTGCGAGAACGACAGCGTGATACGCCGCCCTCCCTTATAGTTAACACTCCAATCCCCGGTAATGTTCGGAAACAGAAACTCGAAGTTGAAGTTCTGAAGCACATCATCAATAAACACCAGCTTGGTTTTCTCCATCACGTCATTCCATACAAACTGGTCTTTGAAGATGTCGGAGTTCTTTCCAGGAATATAGGCTATAGGCATGACGTTCCTCATGAGTTCCCCTATAAGGGACTTTCCGGAACGCCCGTTTGACTCGCCGACCTCCGACTGCTTTCCATCCATACCGATCACCGCACGCGCCACATTGGAATCCTTCGCTTCCATCAGCATGTACCCGATGGCGCACAGTTTGGAAAGCAGATGGATATGGTTCTCGTTCTCCTCCTCGGGAGTCACCTCGCCGCTTTTCTTCCTCCATGTGAAATTGCTGGCATTGATCAGGAATTGCAGATAATGGCAGCGGTGTCCGTCTTCGGTCAGCTCATAGGAATACGTATCAGCGTCCTTCCTGAAGGTGACAAGCTGTTTTCCCAGATATTTGGCCGGATAGTCACGTCTCTGCTCCTCCCAGATATGATGTGAGATATTTTCATAGCCCATTTCCTTTACGCTGTCACGGGTGACCAGCCAGCACGATTTATCGAAATAGAAATACTGGCCGTCCCGGGAAGGCTTAATGAAATCGGGCTGTATGTACTCCAGCAGTGATAGCTTGTCCGGTCCCACATACTGCGACACCCCCTTGATCAGCATCTCGTTCACTCCCACGCAGCAATTATGCTTGGCGAACTGGAACAGGTAGTCCCGGACGTCGCTCGCCTCCAAGGACCTAACCAAAGGAGGTTCCAGATGGATGAACAAGAAACTCTTGTCCTGTCTTCTCAGGCGCCCAAAACCACGGTTCTGTAAAAAGTTCTGGGAATTCACGTAACAAAACTCATAATCCGATCTTTCGTTATCTTTCCCCTCATTCCTCTTGACCACACGCCAGAACTGCTCGTCCGCGTCAAAGGGCTGAGCCGATACGACCTTGCCATCCTCATCGAATTTCCAGCGGTAACGGTTGAAAAGGAATTCCGGAAGATTCTTCAGCAGATCCTTGTGGCGCTCTGCAAACGCCTCATGGGAGTGAAGACACCAAAGCTCCATCAGCCTGTGGTCAGTGAAACCGGTAATTTTAAACATCTCTACATACTGGCCGGAACCCTTCTTATCATTACAGGCATAATCAAAATCCGCGGCCAGCTCGTCCTCTTTTCCCAAAAGAGTATTGGCCAGCAGGTCATCAAGCCCCTTGTCCCCTGCATCATTTTTGCGGATATGCCCTACAAATATTTCCAGATAGATGTCACGGTTCTTCAGACTACGCATATACTCCTTGAAATTCCTAGCAGCGGAATAAAAGTTCCTGGGACGTTTCTCAACCGGATCGTTTATCTTGATATTACTTGAGATATCATCCCAGTCCGAATCAAAAACAAATGCCACCTCCCTGACCTGGCAACCGGTGACAATCCTGACGAAATCCTCCGGTAGCGAGCCATTATTTCCCAGATTCTGTATCCCTGACACGGCAATGGACGGGATGCCATGCTTGCACGCCTTCTCCGCTTTCTTCTCGCCTTCCTGGATATACAGGCGGTCTATCCTCGTACCGCTCTTGAAGGCGGTGCGTATCTTTTCCGGAATATATATAGGAGTACCGGACCCCCGCGGTGATTTGTATTTGAAAGGCTTCCCATCCTTGTCCAAATGCATTTCCGGGAACTGCCAACGAATGCGGTAGTATTCCTTCATCTCCCCGGCCGCCCTGCGCTTGTTATCCTTCTGGACATAACGGACAGGAAGGCCGTCCAGATCATAATATTCTATGATGACATCATCCCCCTTGGCCGTCAGCATTCCCCGCTCATCAATCGTTCCCGGTTTGAAAGTACGGCATTGGAACACGGATTTCGTATCATCGGTCTTGTACACACTGGCGGTCACATCCTCGAAAGTCAGTCCCGAGGCGGCCAGCATTCGGGCGCAATAAGAACCCGTATCCAGCCCTTTGGCAGCCTTGCTTCCCTTCTTCATCTTCTGGACCGGTTTCCCAGCCGGTTTGTCCGGATGGGGGTCCAGCAGCACACAGAACTTCTTGGCAAGGTATTCCAACGCATCTGTATAACCGTATCCTTCGATATTCATCAGATACGACACGGCACCCTCTCCGCCAATCTGGCAGGAGAAGCACTTGAACAGATTCTTGCCGGGGCTGACCGTGAATTTCTTCGCGCTTCTGCACTTGGGGCATTCGCAAACATAATCCTTGCCGGATTTTCTCAGTTCCCGGAAATCCTGCACAACGTCAAGCAACCTGCCGTCCGACGCTGATTTTATCCTTAATATTTCGTTTTCATTAAAATACATAACAAATAATTATATAAATAAGCCGCAACTTCATAAGACAACACAAAATTACCGGATTGCAGCAACCCGGAATGGACCGGAAATGATGATGTTCCCAGAACACTTTGCACCTTTCAATTCATTGACATCTTGTCCCGGTTCACTGTTTTAGTTCTTTCGTACTCCAGCAGAGCGGACGTCACCGCCTTCCGAAAGTTCTCATTCACAGCTATTGCACCATAAAGCAGCCTATGTAGTCTTGCCCCCTTACAACTGGAACCATGTCCGGCAAATATCTCATAACCCTCCCCTGTATCCTCTTCTGACATTATTGTACAGGAAACATGTAAACCGATCTCCTTACTTTGTTCCAGTATAAAGGAGAGAAAAGCCTTTATTTCAGTTTGTTTATTCTTGGAATTCATAATCTTATATCTATTGTAGTTTAATTTTTATTACATTTGCAATGTTTTAATTTGGATAAAAAACATTTGGCGAAGTGTTTCTATCACAATAATTGTTTTGTTAGCCCTCACTAGGTTATAGAGCCTAGTGAGGGTATTTTTCTGTATGCAGTCTATAACATTTCCAGAATCTCATCATAGGTCATTTGCCCTTTTCGCCTTTCTGGTGTCATACTTTTTCTCTTTTCAATATAGATTCGAACCTGTATCACCAGCCTGCATACAATGCGGTGACTTGCCTGTTAGTCCATTGTTCCGTTACGAATTAAGTTTTTCAATAAATTCATTAAGTCGGTTTTCCGAATAATCAGTACCACCGATGATAAAGTAGCCATTTGTGGCGAATTTGAATGCTTCAATAGCTTTTCCCTTCATTTCTTGCCTACCTTCTTCACGAGCATCTGACTCTACCAAACAAATAAGTTCGTCAAGGGTAGAATAATCCCAATTGTCACCATCCAGTATTCTATTATACAACTGGTCGAATCTTTCTTCATCCATAATCTTATTCCTTTCTTTCCTGAAATGAATTTACGTTCAATCCGAGGATTGGGTAAGTTCACTTAGTGGCGGTTCGTTTTGAATTATTCATCTTGAAAATCGTCAATCTCAAACTCCCAATCCATTGCATCCTCTTGTCGGATATTATCTAATAACCATTCATTTGCATTTTCAAGCTCATCATCCCCTTCAGGTACATACCCACCTTCATCATAAGCTTTAGCTAATTCATCATAAACTTTGTCAGGGACTTCAACATCACTAAGTCCAACTCTATAAGTTACCTTGATTGTTAAATCTTTAATCTTCTTCATTTCTATATCGTTATTAGTTAATTACCAATCTCCACCATCATTTAATATGCCATCAATAGTAGTTACACTATTTTCAATATTGCTGCCTCCATATTGCGTAAAATCCGGTGTAGGATTATAGTCTGTATCTCCGTGCATCATTACATGAAGCGAACCACTGGCTGAATACAGCCAAAGACGCTTACCATCCTTTTCCCACTTTTTTGCAAGTCGTTTCAGAGAGTCAATCAACTTACATTCTTCGGGAGTACATTCTATCCCAGCTTCTGTTTGATATTTGCTCATATCTGTTCAGTTATACGTTAATTTCTAATTTACCCCTATATTTGTTATATGGACTTTCTACATAAAATTCCCACTCACCAGTAAATCGTAGCCGAAAGACTTGTTTTGCAAGCTCAATGACATCTTCTATTGTTTCAAAACAGTTAGTCAAATCACCTTCATCGTAGTAATCTCCCCATCGTTCCGGGTCTTTGTCTATTTCTTCCTTAGTAAGCGGACGTTTAAGCACAAGCTCATAGGTATAATGTGCCAATGGGATATTGTTGTCAAATATCATTTTACTATGTCCTGGTTCTCCGTCACATTCCATATTGACACCTTGAATCTTTATCTTTCCGTAATGATGTACAGCGTTGAAAGAAATGCCTCTGAACGTCGTAATTTCAAGCGTAGCTCGCCTTTTGGGATTACCTTTGGTGTACCCCCAAGACCTTACGGCATGAAGTTTATCATTAGAAAGTATAATATCAAGACCGCATTTATCTGTAAACACATCGGGATAAACATATTGTTCCCCTTGGCTTTGTTTTACTATCTGCTCTAATGTCATATTTCCTCCTTTCTTATTGGTTTTACGCTAATTCTACAATAGTAAATTCAACTAATTCAGAGGGAAAAATATCAAGAGTTCGCTTTTTACCTTCAGGTAAAACTGAAACTCTTGCATTACCTAAATATTGAAATATACATTGTTGATATCGGTTAAGAACCTTAAATCGCTTTCCATTCTTCTCAATCACCATTCCTTTACTAACAGGTCTTCCTGTTGAATCAACCAACCATTTATCCAGAAAAGATTCCTCCAATTGAGCAATTTTTTGTTTAAGCGGAGCAATCTGTTTTTTATAAGCATCTTCAAAAACTTTAATTTCTGAATAAATAGCTTGTACCTCTTTCGTGAGTTGTTCAGCATCTGCAATGCGGTTGCTGTATTTATCATCTGATTCTTTCATATCTATCTTGTTTCGAATCAAACTAGACCAGCCCACTCATTAATCGTAGCATTCAAAGCCCCCATAACAAGCATCTTGTCACTTTCGTCATACTCCATAAGCACCTCCACTGTCCGGTCACCATTACAATCGTATTCCCTTCCTGTCTGAATATTGACAGGAAGACCGTTCTCATGGACTGCTTCAAGCCATGCCTCAAGCAATCCTTTATTCATTTCTATTTTATCACTTTTCATAATTTCTTACTTTAGCAATAACAGACGATCCATTCTTCTTTATACCAAGCTCGTCCAACACCAATACATCAGGATATTTTGTCACCCATTCCGGAAAATAATTTGTTGTCAGAACAACAGTAAAATCACCTTGAAAATAATCCCCTCTGACCAACGCCTCGTAATACTGTAACTGCCATTCCGGGATGTCATCAAACACCATTACATCAACATTTGTATCAATATGTTCCAGGAAACTTTTAAGACTTGATGATCTGACATCATAAAAAAACACTACGCTTGTTTTCGCACATTTGAAGTGCCAACTGAGTTTTTCCACACCGAGGAGCTCCTACTAATAATATTGCTTTCATATCATTCACAATTTAAGTTTATCACATTTATTAATTTCTACTACAAGTTATTCACGCTCAAATATTTTCACTCCAGCCACTTCTTCTATCTTATCCTTCGCTAGTTCAGGTATTCGTACCCAACCACTCCGCCAATTATTAAACGTATAAATCGGCACCTTGCATTCATCAGCGAGCCTTTTAGCCATCTCAGATGATTCACATACTGGTAAACTGCGCAAATAGGTTCGTAATGCCATGCCATCAATTGTTTTTTTCTTCTTTTTTTCTTCCATATTTAATTAAATATTGAATATTGTTTTGTAGATTTATAATGCAAATATAAATTTAAGGAAATTAATTTCCAAACGCTTTAATAATTAATTTCCTATCATTTTAATTATAAATATGAAACACTTTGGAAATCAATTAGATGAATTATTTAGAAAAAAAAGAATTATTCAAAAGGATTTTGCTGATAGAATGGGGGTAACTGCGGTTACTATAACTAAATGGAAATCCCAAGAAAGTATTGATGCCGCTAAATTGGAAGCAATATCTAAAATATTAAATATACCCATTTCATATTGGTTTGATGATGAAAATTGTCAGCTCAACCAATCAGTCGTTGGCGATGGGAGTGCAGCCTCTATATATGGTAATGCTACCGCTGGAGTTATAGCAGACAAAGATAAAGAAATAGAGCATCTGAAACAGTTACTCAAAGAAAAAGAGAGGCTAATTCAAGTATTAATGAATAAATAATATTGTAGTTATGATAGAATTAAAGGCTAGACCTTTTTACGCCTAAATACTGGGACGTAATCGGGACAGAAGTATGAAAAAAGAGAGATTATCCATATTATTAATCAGCCTATTAGTGGAAGCAAAATGTGTCAATAGCTCGCCTCATTCCGACAGAAGGCGACAAACGAGCAAAATCGGTTGTCGCTTTTTCTTTTCCACCTTCGCAACTTGCTGTAAATCTGCGGAAAATCTTAAAAACTTCATTCTCGTTTTCTGTTCGATAATCATCATTTTCCTTGTCGAAGTAAATTCCGCTGGAATAGACTAAATTTTGTATTTTTTGCCTATTAGAGAAATTACTATCACTCCACAAACCACCTAATTTACAGGACATTTCAATCGTTTGATTGATATATTTCATCATGTTCGATAAATTTTTCCCTGCATCTTCAAGCTCTCGTCTGATTTCTGCTAATCTCGAATTTAATTCGCTCATAGTAGCCGTATATATTTCACTATTAATTTCTCCCAGACCAAACCGAACTTTGACTGCATTAATTCGATTTTCACACTCTGTTTTCCGTTTTAAAAGAACTTTCTTTGTTTCACCTTTACTTTGATTGTATTCTTCAAAAACCTTTCTTAAAACGTCTGTAAGTATCGGGATAAGTTCATCTGGTATATTATATTCATTTAAAAGATTGATATACTTCTGATGCAGTTTCTCTGTACTATGATTACTTTTACACCCTTTCTTATTGCATTTATAATAATCCCGTCCACGTGCTTTCACTGTGTATCCAGTTAAATAGCCACCACAGTCCGAACAGATAATATGCCTTTTCAATGGGAACGGCTCAGTAATTTCTTTGTGTTCATATCCTGCATTCGATATATCATTCACTTTATTAAATGTAGCCTCATCAATTAATATCTCTTGATTACCTTTTATAATTTCATCACCCAACAAACTATGCTGTATATACCCACAATAAAACGGATTATGAAGAATTTTATTTAAATGCTTTCGGTCAATGGATAACCCCAACCCCTTTAACCGATGAACTATTTCTATATCTTTAATCCCCTCTGTTGCTTTCCAGATAAAAGCATTACGCAGTATCTTGCCTTTTTCATTCACTGTAAGAACGTGTTCTCGACCTACTTTTAGTTTATCATAACCTAGCGGAGGTTTTGAATACCAGTTGCCATTTCGTAAACACTCCACCATACCTGTGATACATTTATCCTTTCGAAGGTTATTCTCAAACTGATTAAAAAGAAAGATAACATCTTCCATAAATCCACCTGCCGCACTATCTGGGTCAGTAGCTTGTGTTGCAGACACCACATATATTCCTTTAGCTTTGAGATATGCTTTTGTCATCATCGCCTCATAACCAGCCCGACTGAAACGGTCAAATGAATAGACAAGAATTATATTTATCTCTTTATCTCTAGCCACCTCTGCAATCATTTCACGGTATAGTTTACCTTCAACTTTTGCACTCTCATTCGTACCGCCATAATACTTTTTTATACGAATAGCATGACTTTCTGCATATTCCGTACATATCCTTCTCTGACTTTCTAAACTGCCATTTGTATCAGCTTGCCGCTCCGTTGACACTCGCGTCCATACAGCAGCTACTTTATTTGTCAATTTAGAAAACTCTACTACTTTCTCTTTACTTTTTTTCTTACTCATCAATCATTAAATTAAAGGTTAAACGTAATAACACCTAATGTATAGAAGAACTCCAGTATCTTTTTTTGTTCTTCTTTGTCTAAAATACCTATTGCTTGAAATTTCTTATCATAAACTTTCAATTCATCCTCATTAAACATTTGTTACAAAGGATTATTTGCCATGCCATTGCACAACTTATTTTCACACGTTCATGCAAAATCCACAGAGCAGGGAAGTGCATATACATGAACGTGCTTCCTGCTCCTAACTTGTTACAATAAAATTGAATTTGAAGTATCTTTCGCGGTGGATTTACCTTTCTTCCAAGCAAATATACGACTTATAGATTATTTTGCCACCCTATTGCGTTAATTTATACTAAAGCGACTAATTTACGAAGAGTATTTACACTCGTACCAGTCAATTTAGACACATTTCTCAAAGAGTAATTTCTTTTTAATAGTTTAATTTCTTCTTTATACTGTTCTTTCATCTCCGATACAGTTTTACGATAACCAGTTTTACGTCCAACAACCCCACCATTTTGTATGTGATGCACATATCCGCTTTCCATTCGTTGTCGAATTGTAGTACGTTCCATTCTAGCAACTTCCAGTAAAATAGTAATAAGAAATTGTGCCATTGGATTAATATTCCCCAAGCTATCCAGCGTTTCAATATTATAATTCTTTACACATAAACAAATTTTCTCATGGTTAAGTAATTCAATCACTTTCAGAGCCTCCAGCGTATTCCGTCCTAAGCGACTTATTTCAAGTACCAATACTTTATCAACGTGGTTTTCTTTTACATACTGTATCAGTTCAATGATTTCACAACGTTCATCATTACTTTTAGCCCCACTAATTTTATTAGCAAATATTTTCACTATATTCAAATCGTTATTCAATGCATAATATTTCAGTTCATTAACCTGACGGTCAAAATCTTGTGCCATTGTACTTACTCGTGCTAAAATTACTGCTGTTTTCATATTAATTACTATTTAACTGTACAAATATACGGTTCCAGTTTCAAATTGGCACAACAATCATAGTTAATAATCTCTAGACCAGACGGTTAATCAACAAAATCATCTGTATCAAAATAAAATATGCAACTAAACATTTATAATCAAAGTAAAGCTATTATCTTTGCACTGACATATTAGAAATTTAACGTAGAAGCGTTTAGGATATTATCTCGTTTTCAGAATCTGGTAAATTCTTTCACACACAGAGATAATGGCAACTAAACGCTCACGTCCTTGTTTTATAGGGGCGTGGGCGTCGTTGTTTATTTTGTGTGTGGGCTTACCAGAGCCTTGAAAACAAATAAACTAACGAATTGCCCACGCTTCTTCCCATTTATAAACCGCTTATCGGGGGCAGATAGCACAAATCTTATTTCAAAATGAAAAAGAATTTATTTATGCTTTTTGCAGTCATATTGACTGCGTGTGTTTTTGCGTCATGTTCAAAAGACGATGATGACAATTCGGGTGCAGCTTCCAGTCTGACAATGAATGGCGAAGCTATTAAGGTCAAAAGTATTGAAGGTGAGTATGACCCTTCTACCTCTTTCAGAGCTTTTACATTCTGGGTAAATGATGCCAGCGTTATTAATACTGGAGTGTACATTCAAGGTACTCTATCTACCAAGCTAGAAAATCTTTCAACTGGAAGTGATATTACCAGTAAATTAGGGCTATTAATGGAATATAATAGTGGAGATGAATATATTACAGATGGTGATTTTCGTTCTGGTAATCTAGTGGTTCAAAATATTGATACTTCAAAAAAGGTACTAACATTAGAATTTAAGAATTTGAAATATACCAATAATCTTAAAAAAGAAGTAGTATTAAATGGAACGCTGACTATCCCATATAAGATATTAGAATAGGAAATTTAATCTTTTAGATTAAAATGATACAAGAAAAAGTGTATCAATAGGTCTTTTATAAGATTAAAATGATACACTTTTCTTTTTGACACACAAGCCTCATCAAAGTAATAGATTACGTATCTTTTCAATAGGGTTTTCACTGGTTGAGGCTGATGTCATTGCATGATAGACCGTTTCAAATTTTTTCATTCGTTTACTTGCACCACTACGTGAGTTGAATTTGCACCTAACATCTTGCTCCAGTAATTTTAAGTCACCATTGTACCTTTCAAGAATGATTTTCATTGCCCAATTTTCGTAATCATCAAAAGTTGTGTTTGGCATATTGGCTGTAGAATTACCGAAAACCTTGTCAAATTGAGTAAGGATAGGGTTTGTATCGGAATTTAATACACTGAATATTTTGGTATCGGTCAAATTCAAATAGTTCATTATCTTTTTAACTGTGTTTAATGTGATTTCAAATCTGGTTTTCCCTTTGAAATAGTCTATTACTGATTGTGGTTGTGATAGGCTATTCAAAAAGTCTTTATTGTGGCTGGTACATATTTCTTTTTCCTTATTATATAAGGTGATTGTTTCCGTACAGTCTTTGGATTTCACATCTTTAGTAAAAGTGATGCCCTCTTTGTCGTAATGTACCCACTTAAAACGTCTATAGTTGTGCACTTGTGAATTAAGAACGTCCAGAAGATTATCACTTAGAATAAGGTTTGCATCATAAGTCACGTCTACTGATGTAATTGCCCCATTTGACAAGATACTATCTACGTCAATATCACATATATTTAGTTGGTTAATATTGGTTAGACATTCTTTAATGGTATCTTTTGATATTAAGTCTGGATATTTTTCTTTTAAAATCTTGCTTGAAAATTCAAGAGTTAAGGTTTGCTTTATATAGCTGACAGCTACATAAAGGTTATAAGGTATATTTATATCATCTTTAGAACTATAAAATATACCTATTTTCTCTCCACTACGTGAATGGAACATTTCATTAAACTTCACTTTAGTATTAAGAAGATATTTATAGTTGGATTTGATTTTAATTCTATCAAAAGTGATTAATCGTTTCGTTTCATATTGCGATGTCATTAAAAAATTAAAGTTATTCTTTTATTCTTGTGGGAAATGTACTCTGTAGGCTACAATTTCCCCCTTTGATAATGGAGTATATCAAAGGACTATGAAAAGAGAGGGGATTACTGCCCCTCTTTTTCTGTCTTATCACTTGGGTTATCATCTGGTTTGACTGGTATAGTCTTCCAGTAATTACTCATGCCTTGTGATATTGCTTGGATATGCGAAGCTGACTTACTTCTACCCCTTAATGATTGACTGATTTTCGCTTTGGTGTCGTCTCCAAGATTACGATACATTCTTTTTCCTATATTATCCATATTAATTAATTTTATACTAGATAAATAGTAAAATGAAGTAAGAATGTAAAGAATAGTAGGTTGATTTCACAGAAAAAATATCTGGACCAGAAAATTTAGATACAGAGTCGTTTGTTATTATCAATCACGCCTACTAAAATACAATATTCAGAGTGTCGGGTTACAGTGCTATTTCTTTTCCCAAAAGGAAATAGACACTTATTTCCCCTTCAAAATAGTTTCTGTTTGTATATTACTGTACTTGCCTAAAAATTGGATAATCTTCTCAAAATCCACTATAAACTTGTTCGATAATTCGATAGTGTAGCCGACACTGTAAAGGATAAGAGGGTGTATCGTAATGAACGATGCACTCCTTTTTTTCATCATGCCCTATAGTAACCAGTTAACTGAAATGAAGACTTATCCAAGAATTATGAGAAAAGATTATTCGAGAATTCTTGCCCGATTTCAAAAAGTTACATTTTTCCCTACCATAGTAGTTGGAATCCTGATACAAGTTCTGCCGGATCCTGCACCAAGTTCTGTGAAATCTTGTGCCAAGTTCTGCCTCACGACCTCACTCTTCCAGTGAAAAGACTAAATATTTACTTTTAGAAATAATAAAGAAAAATATAGATAGCGCTCCAGTTCTGCCACAACCGCCAATCGGGAGGGAACGGCAAACCAATGTCCTAAAGCATAAAACCTCTGCGGTTAATAAAAGGCCGGTTACCCCATTACATGAAGTAACCAGCCATCCATTATCCTGTTACCTAGTTAATTATCAAAACTTATAAGCTGCTTTACGTAACTCTTTCACTGAACCGAATGGTTTATTGGGCTTCAGGTAACGACCCATGAACTTATAAATGTCCAGACGAATCTTGCTTGACTCATAAGTGTCTAACCGATCAAAACTATGCGCACCGGGAGCACGCTCAAATATCTTATATTCAAACTTCTTGCCTTCTGCTTTCAAAGCTCGAATCATTGATTCCACTTCGATCACATTTACATCATCATCACTGGTATTGGTGTAGATAAGTAACGGGTCTTTCAACTTCTCCGCATGCCACACAGGAGAGCGCCGTTTGTATTCCGCAATATTATCCTTGGCAGTCTGCCCGATATGATTCTTGGCCGAAAAGATTTTGCGATAACTGTCGCTGGCATATCCCATACGCATGATTACATCCGAAACCGGCACACCGGCGAAACCACATTTATATTGTCCCGGATAATTGAAAAGATTCATCAGCGTAATCATACCACCATGACTCCATCCCATGATACCCACACGGTTACCATCCACAATATCAAAATTGTCCACCATATAGTTACGGCTGATATATACATCCTCATTCTCCAATCCACCATAATCAATATTATTGTATGTACCCGAACCATATCCTGTACTTCCCCGGTAATCCGCTGCTACCACAATATATTCCTGCGCTATCAACTCGCGGATGATATGAGCATAATAGGTGTCCATATCGGCATGTACCCCACTATGAGGAAATACGATTAACGGATATTTCTTATTTTCATCCACGCTTTTGGGAATAAAAATGTATGCTCTGAATTTAAGTTCGTTACCGGCACTCATCGAAGTAGGGTTGAACTCCTTCCAACGCGGTGGTCCACATAATATTACCTTATCTACATGGGCGATATCACCCACTTTCTCGTACCACAGGACATCATCAATTTTTTTCATTAACTGGTCAAACTGATGAACGGACAACTGTGCCCGTACTATTCCGGGCATACTACATAGGCAGCACACCAATACCACAAATTTTACTATTCTGTTTTTCATAAGCATATATTTAAATAATAATTATATAGAATATCAACTCTTGGGGTATCCCGGATTTTGTTCCATTTCAGGACTAAAGATAAACTGGTCCTCAGGAATCGGCAACACACATTTATAAAAATCCCAATCCACTTCTTCGTCCACACTGGGCAAATGATATCCTCCCTTCCGAATAATAGTCTTACCATTCCGCAGCAAATCAAAGAAACGATGTCCTTCACCTACCAGTTCCTTACTTCGCTCGTCCAAAACACGATCCAAAGTATAGTCAGCCATTGTCACTTCGTTCTCAGGATTACCCCGTTTCACAATATCGTTCAAATAGCCAAGTCCTTGAACCGCAGCATCACCACCCAACTTACAACCAGCCTCAGCAGCAATCAGGTACACTTCGGACAAGCGAAGGACCACATTATTACATTCCAGCGGTGCAGTCTTCATGTCCGTCCCTCTCAGTTTGTACAACCACCATACCGTTTTTCCCGCATATTTATTCTCCTCCAGCAACTGCCCACGCACATCTCCCGGATCAGCCAGCATCTGCTCCGCATATTTCTGAGTGACAAATCCCTTCTGATAGCCATACCAGTTCAATAAATACCCCCATGAATCCCGTCCCGGAGTATCATCCACACTATTGGCTATCTCAAAAAACGATTCTGAGCCAAACTTGGTTTCCACCGACCAGGCAGCCACATATTTCTCATGCGGATAAAGTGCATAACTTCCCGATGCATCCACATCCTTTATCAGTTGCTCCGCCATATCAAACGCTTTCCGGTTATCATTATGATACAGATAAACACGAGCCAGCAATGCACGGGCCGCATACTTGTTCATACGTCCGTTATTTTTCTCTTCGGACATCAATGTAACCGCCTCTTCCAGCGTTTCTATAATAAAATCGTACGCTTGAGCAACAGTAGAACGAGAAGGATTTTCGTATGTTCCCACCAAATGATCTATCAACGGAGCACCCAGTGACGCACCATTATCTTTCGTATAAGGATATCCAAAGCAACGGGTCAAATCAAACTGGCAAAGCGCAATCACCGCCATCGTTTCACCTTTCAAAGCATTCAGTTTCTTTTCATCCCCACTTTCAATTTTTCCTTCGGCAATAGCATTCAGAATATTCCACGCCTCACGAAGAATATAAAAAGGTCGTCCCCACAATGAACCGGCATTCAAACTATTAGGACGATGATTGAACATATAGCATGTATTGCATACTCCACTTTCCTCAGAACTCTGCATATCATCCCCCTTCATATCTCCATAGGCAAACATAGCAGCCCCATAATATCCGGAACCCGACATCAGATCATACAATCCATTCACCGCATTATCCACATCGGTTACTGTACGGAAAGCTATAGCAGTAGGAATCTTATTGCTAGGAGCTGTATCGAAGAAATCACCACAACCGGTAACAAGTAGTGAAGCTAATCCTAAAATAAAAAGTATTTTTTTCATAATGGTTCTGTTTTTAGTGCAATTGATGATTAAAATTTAAGTTCCAACCCGAAAGCATAAGTTTTCAATGGAGGGGTGTAAAATCCTACCACACCACTCATCTCAGGATCATATTGGCCGTAAGCTGCCCATGTCAACAAATTCGTACCCGAGAAATAAATACGGGCATTCCCTATTCCTAATTTCTGCAACCATGCTTTAGGAGCATTCAATCCCAATATCAGACTTTTCAGACGAATATGATCCGTAGAATGGATGGCACGCGAAGAATTATAGTTACCCCCTTTTTTATTCCCATATACAAAACGGGGGACATCCGTTATATCACCCGGTTTCTGCCAACGGCGGCGTTGCTCGGTACTTTTATTGCTTATCACTGAATAACCATCATCTTGCAGAATATAGGATGCATTATCATACGAATAACCACCGAAACTATAAGATAAATTGAATGACAAGTCAATGAATTTATAATTAAAGGTATTCATAAAGCCTCCCGAGATAGTAGGCGTAATATCTTTCAACGGAATAGGACTTGCCTGCCCCGGATCGGTCACTTTATTTTTTGTATAATTGCCATTCTCATCCTGTTGGTTATCATAATACAAGGCACTTCCAGTCTCAGGATCCACCCCCGCATACTCACGCAGATAAATAGTATTAAATGGATAACCTTCCTTACGTACATACCTGCCATCCACAAACCAAGGCAGATCTGCCAGTTTCAGAATCTTATTTTTATTATGGCTCAAATTGAAGGCGGTAGTCCAGCTAAAATCTTTCGTCTTGATGTTATTGGAACGAACTTCAAGTTCCACACCGGTATTCCGCATCTGTCCCACATTGGTCAGCAGAGAAGAAAAACCGCTGATGGAATTCAATTGCTTGCTCATCAATAAATCTTTCGTTGTACGCGTGTACCAATCCAAAGAAACATTCACACGACTGAACAAGCCGATATCCAGCCCCAAATTCAGTGCATAATTCTTCTCCCAAGTCAGTTCCTCATTCCCCAATGTACTTTCCCACGGAGAAGGTTTTCCATTATAAAACGCCCCTGTGGTATAAGTACTCTGATAACCATAATATGAAGAGGGAAGATTCCCATTCACCCCATAGGAAGCACGAAGTTTTAAATCACTTAATACTGATTTCAACGACTGCATGAACTTTTCCTGAGAAAGTCTCCATGAAGCGGACAAGGACCAGAAATTCCCCCAACGAGTATCGGGAGACAAGCGGGATGATCCATCCCTGCGAAAACTGAAACTGGCATAATATTTATCACCATAAGAATAGTTCACACTAGCCACATAGGACATTAATGCATCTTCCTGCAATTTCTGGTCAGCATCTATCGGATCGGCTGCATTTCCCAATGAAGTGTTGATATCCTGCCCGTAAGTTTTCTTTGCAGCATACAAATCCTCATAATCATACTTCATCACCTCGAAGGCAGCGACCGCACTAACAGAATGTTTACCGAAAGTTTTAGAATAAGTCAGATTATTCTGTGAAGTATACCGCATACGGTCAGTCATCTGCATACGTCCCCGTCCCTGATAAGTAGCTCCATCACGTCCTTCAGGAGACTGAAAGAAAAAGTCCTTTGTCAACGAATAATCTACCGTAAACACACTGGATATCTTCAAATTGTCCCACACATTATAAGCTATTTTAGCCGTACCCATCGCACGTACCGTCCGAGCATAATAATCATTCACCTCGGCCTCCAATACCGGATTATATCCATTGTTTTCACGATACCCGCTGGCATACGTTCCATCCTCATTATAAATGGGAGTAGAAGGCGTCAGATTCACTTTTGATGCATAAATGGCACTTCCATAAAATTTACCCTCAGGTAAATGAACGTTCTTTGTCCACGAAAAAGAAGCGTTCATTCCAAATTCCACCTTTTTATACTTGTTACTTGCATCCACACGCCCCGTAAAGCGCTCCATTTCTGAATTCAGGGAAACACCCATCTGCTTGGTATATCCCAAAGAACCGATAAAACTGGAATTTTGGTTGCCGGCACTAGCAGACAGGTTATAATCCTGTTGATAACCTTTCTTGAACAAAGCGCTTTCCCAATCCGAATACCCCTGAGACAGGCGTTTGGCATACTGGTCGATATTCGCATCAGCATACTGCTGTGCCTCTTGTTCACTTACTCCTTTATCCAGTTGAAAATTAACCAGTCCTTCATGAATCAATTCCCTCCTTTCCTCACCTCCCATCAGCGGACGATATGTATAAGCGAAATCAGTGATTCCATATTTTGCCGCCATATTGACACGAAGTTTACCTTCTTTTCCTTTTTTAGTAGTGATAAGCACTACTCCATTAGCACCTTTCGCACCATACAATGAAGCCGAGGCTGCATCCTTCAAAACAGTGATACTTTCAATATCTGCCGGATTCAACGTTTCAATAACTCCCATTCCTCCCGCTTCGGACATACTGGTAAAGTTACTCAAGTCATAAGATGGAATAGGCACTCCATCTAATACATACAGAGGCTCGGTGGAAGCATTCATAGAAGCGATTCCCCGTACCCGTAAAGTTGTTTTCGCACCGGGTTGCGAAGAAGTACCGGCAACTACACTGATGCCCGGTATATTCGATTCAATCATCTGCCCTACGGATACAACAGGTAATGCCTCCAGTTTTTCTGTAGTCAGAACAGAAGCAGATCCCGTATAAGTTGCCTTCTTGAAATCTCCATATCCGGTAACGACCACTTCGTCCAACGTATTGGCATCTTCTTTCAATACAATATGAAAGTCTCCCTTCCCTTTTGTCGGAATATCCTGTGCCAGATATCCTATATAGCTCACAACCAACGAAGCGGATTCGTCCACTTCCAACGTAAACTTTCCATTAAAGTCGGTGATAACCCCATTGGTGCTTCTACCTTTTTCCACCACATTGGCACCAATCAGAGGTTCTCCCATTACATCTTTCACCACTCCCGTCACTCTTTTCTTTTTAGAACCAGGCCGCGAAACAGCTTTCTTCTCGATGAAATAGATTTTGTTGTTTCTGATCTCAAAAGTAAGATCAGTGCCTGAAAGGAGTCTTGTCAATGCCTCCTTCAGTGTAACATCTTTGAGTTGCATGGTTACCTTACGATTCACATCGACCAACTGGTCACTGAAAACCAAGCTCATACCAGTCTGGCTTTTAATAGATGCCAGTACTTTTTCCACCCTCTCATTCTTAAAGTCTAAAGAGACTTTTTGCGACTGTGCTGAAACAGTAAAGCCAAATAAAAGGACTCCCAACAGCAGTAATGTCTTCATTTTGGTTCTTGCTTTCATTTTCATCAATAGTATTAGTTTGAAACAAAAGAATTTCTTATATAGGCTAACACATCACTCCAAAGAAGGTATGAGTCCATTTTTCATTTTTTAGAAAAAAAATAGATGCAAGTGTATTCACTCACATCTATTCCACTTTTCTTCTATAACCCTCGTTATTTAGAAGTTACTTCAAATACACCTTCTTCTATTTCCGTAAAAACAATATTCGAAACGGCTTCCAAATCATAGAGCACATCTGATGCATTGACTTTTCCTGTTGACAGAGTAAACCTGTTCTTCAATACCGCAGAATCTTTCACTATGAAATGAACATCATAATGTCTTTCCATTACCTTTATAATTTCACCGAGTGGAGTCAGGTAAAAATTAAGGCTGTTGACACGCCATGCCGAAATCTGTTCCATATTATCCGGACGGGAGATCAGGCATTTCCCCGACTGACGGTTATATTCCGCACTCTCCCCCGGAACAAGTCTGTACTCCTTCGCATTATGATCTCTGAAAAGAATTCCTCCTTCATCCAAGGTTATCCAAATATTGGGTTCGGCGGAATATGCCTTTACATTGAATTTTGTTCCAGTTACTCTCACTTCCACCCCTTGCAAATCCACCTTAAAAGGGCGGTTCTCATCTTTGGCAACATTGAAATACCCTTCTCCCCAAAGCTCCACCGTACGATTGAACAATCCAAACTGCTTGGGATACCTCAAGCGAGAATCCGAGTTCAAATGTACAATACTGCCATCCTGTAAAATCACCCGGATCTGTTCACCATAAGGAACATTTATGTCAGCATATTCCGGTTCAGAGAAAATGCCCGTCCGGTTTGCCAAAAAGAACAAAGAAACACTTAAAAAAACAAACGGTAACAGCACAGCCGCCACCCACATCCATCTGCGACCAACCGGGCGTTGTCCGCGCTCACATTTTATCTCATTCATAAAACGCGCTTTCATCTTTACTTCAGGTATGGAATGCGAGTCAACACTTTCCGGCATTTCTTCCGACAACATCCCGATTTCCCAGTCAAAGCGTTCCGACAAATACTTATTACCTTCTTCCGTAGCAAACCAACCAACTACTTTCCGAGCTTCTTCAGGAGAAGCTTTGTTGTCAAGCACTTTATCTATCACCGACTCATCTATCTTCATAATCTATTTTTTTGTATATTTATAATAACACCTCATCACAACAAAAGTATGAGTACATTTCAGACTATTAAATTAATCCATATCACAGGAAACCATATAATTAAAGACTCTATCTCGTTACGGAGGGCTTTTATAGCCTGTGTGTAATGGGATTTCACAGTAGGAACAGTTATCCCCATCCTGTCGGCTATTTCCTGATTGGATAATCCATATTCTATTTTCAACAAGCAGATTTTTTGTTTCTGAGGAGGAAGCTTATCTATAGCAACCCGCAGGAATTTTCCGAGTTCACCATTTTCAAATTGTGTCAAAAAGTCATCTTCATCATTCACTTGTTGGGCCATTTCGTATAGTTTCTCGAAAACCAAACTACGATGCCTCAATTCATTCAGTATATAATTCTTTAAAATAGTAAATAGCAAACTACGGATACCCGACTCAAAGCTAAAATTTGTCCGCTGCTCCCACAATTTCATAAAAAGATACTGAATCGCATCTTCCGCCTCTTCTTCTGACTTCAAAAAACGATAGGCTATGGTATATAATAACCGGTTATAGCGTTCAAAAACAGCGGCAAAGGCATATTCTTTCCCACGGCGAAGATCGTCATATAGTTTCTGATCAAAATCCGGATATTGATTCATAATAAATGCTTTTCCTAGTTTTATTAAAAGGCCGACTTAACGCAAAGATAGTATAATTGAACCTATCTTATCTCAGAATACTCAAAAAATATACATCATTTCGTTTTCTAGTTCTAGAATTCTTTACACATTTTACTCCCCAACTCCAGACTCCGAAAGTTACGAATATCCCTTCTTATAAATAACAGTTATCTCTGATATAAAACTTGGACCCGAAAGATTATACATCTTACAAGTGCAACATATATAATGATAACACCTGAAGATTTATAATGTGTCACGGCATCTTCTATCAATTAAAATCATAATTAAACCAATCAAAATAACATTTACCGCCTATTCCCAACGTATTATATGAATACAAGCCCACACGCGCACCTTTCCAATCGCCGAACTTTAACGAATAAGCATCTCCACATAAAATAAAATTACGGTTATCAAAACTATAGAACAACTGGCAGCGATTCTTCTTTGCATCCAACATAACACGTAAATAGATTTTTTTACCGGAAACCATCTTTACTTGCTGAACGTCACCATTTTTTTCTAAATACAGATAATTTTTACCTTCCTCACGACTAATGCCAATTCCGTTATAAAGACTGCCTGTGCAGAACAATCCACCTCTTTGTCCATCAGCCAGTGCTGAAAAATCAAGCAACACAGTGGCTGTGCTTAGATACCCCATACATTTTTGAGTTAACATATTGCGAGATTCTCTTAATGTTGCAGCCTTCAAGGCTTTCAAAGCAAGCCAGCCCCTACGCTCATTTAAACTCCAATGAGTATTCACTGGATTATGATTAAACTGCCATTGCAGCCCTAAAGTGTAAGAATTGAAATCATCAGTCGTTTGAGGGTGAGAAACAAGAACACTTTTGCTTACACCAGGCTTTGTCCAAACCTTTACCGGCTCACCTATCCCATTCATATCCATATCCACCCCTATCACGGGCCAATTCTCCATCCAACAAACAGGCTGCAAATGCACGACACGTCCCAAAGGTTCTGTCAGTTGGAAATGAAAAAACCACCATTCTCCTTCAGGCGTATCTACTAAAGCCCCTTGATGAGGACCATTTACAGTAGTGTTTCCCTGTTCCAAGACTACTTTCTTTTCGTATGGTCCATAGATATTTTTTGAACGTAAAATAGTCTGCCATCCTTCGCCTACTCCTCCTTCAGGAATGCTTAGATAATAATAACCATGCCGTTTATAAAATTTAGTTCCCTCAGCTACAGGACCTGTATAAATAACTTTCCCATCATCCAACAAAGTTTTACCATCCGGAGTCATACGATGTAGATAAATAGGACCTGCCCCTAACTGGCTACGCCCCATGTAAGCCTGTCCATCCTCATCCCAAAAAGGACAGGGGTCCTCCCAGCCACCTATATTCTTCACACAATGCAGCGGCGTCCACGGGCCATGAGGATCAGTAGCAGTACTCATCATCAGTCCTTCTCTAGGTGTACAAAAATAAATCCAAAATTTACCATCATGAAAACGGATAGCAGGCGCCCAAGATCCTCCTCCATAATTTTCATTATTATCCCATCCGGGAAAATCAAACCGATTATACACTTGACTGATGATTCTCCAGTTCACCATATCATCTGATTCTAACACCGGCATCCCGATATAATGAAAATCAGAGCAAACCATATAATATTTATCTCCCACTCTAATCACATCAGGATCAGAATAATCTGCATTTAAAATAGGATTTATATAAGTTCCATTACCTTGGTCACCCCAAGAAACAGCTTGTCCTTGTATCTTTTCCGACAAGAACAGCAAAACAAACAGAAAAGCCAAAAAGAAAAATCTCATAGTATCATTCATCATTAAAAAAGAAAATTGCCTTCATCATTCCTAAAGATAAATGATAAAGGCAATACACTAAATTATATACAATCAATCCCAAATCATTCAGCTACAACTTCAATTACGCGACTGTTAAGTTGCTGTGCAGTAAACAAATTCAATCCTACATTCATCAAAAATTCTCCTGAGAAAACCTCACCATTACCTGATAAAGAAGAGTTGGCTCCGGGCATTAAGTTAATTTCTTTCACACGATACATTTTGTCTGCATCAAGCCCCTGCAAACGCACCGGCAATATTTTTTCCGCATAACGAGGATGAATATCGAAAGCAAATACCGCTGCTTTATCCTTATCTTTGCCCACATACATAGTAGAGGTATGATTACTGCCATAAGGAGAAACTAAACGATACATATCACCTTCCAGAACTACCGGCTTCAAACGGTTATAATTCTGCACAGCAGTACGGCAATAAGTTTCATCATCCTTACTCATATCCGCTAATTTGATATCAAAACCAAGTTTGCACATCATAGCCACATCCGTACGGAATTTCACACTGCTATTCTTATTCCATGTAGTAACATGAGCGCACATTGTCTTGGCTGGGAACACCTGTGAGAATCCCCACTGAATAAATAAACGTTCAATAGGGTCAGTATTATCACTAGGCCAGAATTCTGTAAAATATTTCAAAGCCTCATAGTCTGAGCGTCCACCACCACCGGAACAAAGCATCATCGGCAGGTTAGGATATTTTGCTTTCACACGCTCCAATACATTATACAGGCCACGCACATAATCAATATATAAATGTGACTGTTTATTTTTCAAATAAACAGAGTAAATATTCGTAATAGGACTATTGCAATCCCATTTGAAGAAAGCGATATCAGGATATTTAGTCATCAAATTGTCCACAACTCCGAATACATAATCCTGTACTTTCGGATTGCTCAAATCCAGAACCAATTGGTTACGGAAATAATACTCGTCACGATTCGGAAGATGAATCACCCAATCTTTATGCTTTTCATATAATTCACTTTTAGGATTCACCATTTCCGGTTCAATCCAAATACCAAACTTTATACCTTTTTTCTTAGCCGCTTCCGTCAGATAACCTACGCCGTGAGGAAGTTTATCAGCCGTTTCATCCCAGTCACCTAATCCTTGATGGTCACCACTGCGCGGATACTTGTTGGCAAACCAACCATCATCCAACAAAAACATATCCACACCCAGTTCTACTGCATCATCCATCAGCTTCACCAATTTCGCTTCATCAAAATCAAAATAGGTGGCTTCCCAGTTATTCAACAAAGTCATACGAGTCTGGTTCCCATCCTTCACCTGATACTTACGGGCCCAATCATGGAAATTACGGCTAGCCTGTCCTTTACCTGTAAAACTGTAAGTAAAATAGAAATCGGGAGTACGAAAGATTTCATTCGGTTTCAGACTATATTCCGAAGCATACGGATTAATTCCTGATATAACACGGAGTTCATTCTTATTATCCACTTCGAATACAAAACTGAAATTACCCGTCCATCCTAATGTTCCGACCAACACTTCACCTTGGTTCTCTTCTGATTTTCCATCCAATGAAAGTTGGAAGAAAGGAGAGCAGAACATATTGGCACGTGCTCCCAATTTAGTATCAATCGTTTTTTTACCAAATTCCAAAGGTTGTTCCTTCACATGCGCCTCACTAGCCCAGTCTCCCGAGAATTCAGTCAGGAAATAGTTGTCACGATTCAAGTGCAACATGGAAGACGCGTACTTATGAAGCTGCACAGGTTTCTTTTCCTGGTGGCTGATTTCAGTGAAAGTCTTTATCAAATTTTCTTTCTGATAAGCCACATAATGAAGTTTTACAGTTACAGGATATTTATCATCCTGCATAGTAATCACCACTTCATCTACCCCCGGCGACACTTGATTCCGAGTATGAGAAACATATTTTAATAAAGTAGAAGGATTGCCATCATTATGTACTATATGAATAGCCGGTTCAAAATAATCTTCCATGCCATGAGTAAGGTATGCTTCGCTACCCTGTGGCAAATGGGCAATATCTGTAGCATAATTCAACTTCTTTCCCAAATAACTTTGATATAGACGTCCGTTATTACCAACCCGGTAAATAAGGTCTACATTTTCTGTACTAATTTTAATTACTGTCTTATCTGCCGCTTTTAACATAAATGATATGCATAAAAAACATATCAAGAAGAATAATCTTTCTTTCATGGTATTATTTATCGATTAAAATTATAGTGCAAAAATAGGGAGAGAAGCTCAAAAATCCCTACTCAAATGCGCCATAAAATAAGAATTTTGACGCTTATACCCTCAAAATCATCGAAATCAAGCCTGTATTGTAGGTAAAATCAAGGAAGTCTGCTATCTTTGTTATCCAATTCTAATACATGGATATATGCCACGAATTAAAGAGGGATTTAAAGGAGAACGCGCCATCGTACTTCCTGCTTTTCTGATTGAAGAATTAAAGCAAGATCCGTTAGGCAGCGAACTTTACATTACAGATATAGGATATTATCCTCATGCCTGTTTTCATTACCGGAAACGCAACACCGAGGAAGCAACCGAGTTTATCCTTATTTATTGTATGGAGGGAGAAGGGTGGTTCGAGTTAGACAAACATCGATATGTAGTTACCGCCAACCAATTTTTCATTCTACCTAAACACCAGGCACACGCTTATGGCAGTAATGAGAGAAATCCCTGGACTATTTACTGGATCCATTTCAATGGAACAAAAGCTGCATTTTTCAGTGCCGGTTTTGACCGTCCGAAAGACATCACTCCACAAGAGGATTCACGAATCAAAGAAAGATTAGTACTCTTCGAGGAAATCTACTCGTCCATCAGCTCCGGATATAGCAAAAACTATATGCTTTATGCCACTACCAGTCTTTTCCATTTTTTAGGTTCCATGAAGTTTATTGGTGAATATCGGGATTGCGGTTCTATGCGCAATGGTTGCAGAAGCAAGGATGTGGTGCAAATAGCGATTCATTTCATGCAAGAAAATTTGAGCAAAACCATTCGCCTAGCAGATATCGCTGCGGAAGTAAACCTCTCAGTGTCCTATTTCTCCAATCTGTTTGAAGAAAAGACAGGCTCCTCTCCTCTTCGATATCTTACCTATCTCAGAATACAGGAAGCCTGTCACTACCTGGATTTTACTAACCTAAAAATTAACCAAATAAGTCCCTTGGTAGGCTATGAGGATTCTCTTTATTTCTCCCGGTTATTTACTAAGACGATGGGGATGCCTCCATCAGCTTATAAAGAAAAGAAAAAAGGTTAAGACTTACACCATCTACCAACAGTCGGTCCGGAAAGGGGCAACCGGGAGCCCGTTCTCTCCGTACAAATTACAATCCGGATTATCTGCCCAGCCATAACGTGCAGCAAGAGGGGCAGGAACTTCAGTAGAAGAAAGTATAATTTTTCCATCATGGACCATAGCCTCTGCCGGATAAAATACACGGTCCGGCCCTGCAATGGTAAAGCCTTTTAAAGTTGTACCTTTAATCTGAAATCCATCTTGCTTTTGTCCGAAATCCAATTCCATCTTGTTCCCCTTAATTATATAATTTTGGAATACAGGAGCCGAACTTGAAACATTTTTTCCATAACTACCGGCCAGGGCAACCAAAGCTAAGCGGCGTCCCACCTCTTGCTTATTCTTAGGATGAATATCATCAGCCAAACCAATATCAATGGTCACGGCCATACCAACTTGGTCAAGTTTTAATGCTTTAGTTTGCGCTTCACGCAAAGCCGCCCATTCGGAATCCGGCTGTATTTTCTTGGATTCCATAAAATTAGCCAATTGTACAAAATAAAAGGGAAAATCACTCCGCCATTGTCGGCGCCAATCCGTAATGAGAGCAGGAAACAAATCTCCATATTGTTCTGAACGACCTACATTAGCTTCACCTTGATACCATATTACTCCTTTAATGGGAAAAGCAGTCCATGGTTTGACCATCGCATTGAACAGCACCGTAGGATAACTGGAGCTTTGAACAGGAGAAACCGGTGCAGGTGGAAATCCTGTTAAAGAAAGTCCGATACGATATTTCCAATCTCCAGCCAAACTGATCCGCTTTCCATCAGCTTCTACATAAAGGTCCTCCGCCTTGCCATGAATACCGCCTTCTCCACCAAAATCAGAAACACGAACAGCAAGAACCGCCTTACCAGCCTTCACTAGTTTTGCAGGAATGGTATAAGTACGCGGTGTCATATAGCCTGCCCCTCGGGCAATCTCCACCCCATTAAAATAAGTGATATCTTCATCATCAATCATTCCTAAATTTAGTTTTAACGGTTTACCAATCCATTCTGCTGGAATTTCAAAACTACGACGGAACCATACTACTCCATCAAAATTTTTCAATCCATTCTTTTCCCAGTAATCAGGAAGGCACATATCCCACCATTGTCCTTCTGACAAGTCCGGTGCAATCCAGCAAGGCTTATCTTCCTCCATTCCCTTATCTTCCTTAGAAAAAAGAGATTGCCACTCAGAGCGCTCTTGATTATAGGCCTTTTCCATACGAATAGGGTCAAAGTCCAATTGTTCCATCTTAGCCAACTCTTCACGAAAGCCCAGCACCTGTTTCAATGTTTCATAGCTGGTCCACGCTTCAGCAGGCGTTCCTCCCCACGTACAGTCAATCACACCCACAGGGACATTTAATTCTTTCCATAATGAACGGGCATAAAAATAAGCGAGTGAAGAGAATTCAGGAATTGTGGCGGAAGAACATTCCTGCCAACCTCCCATAGTAGACTCCATATCACTCAACGGAATTACTGAAGTATTCTTCTTCACTTGAAACAAACGGATAGAAGGATAATTCGCCTCCGTTATCTCCTGCTCATAATTCATGACTTTCCCCCAACCCGCAACAGGCATCTCCATATTAGACTGACCAGAACAAAACCATACCTCTCCCACCATTACATTTTTTAATTGCAATTTCTTACCATCCGTAAATGTCAACGTATAAGGCCCTCCTGCAGCAGGAGTAGGCACAGACAAACTCCAATAACCGTCCTTATTCACCTGAGTCACATACACTTCATTATTCCAGCCTGTAGTTACTTTTAAGATTTTACCCAATACCGCTTTACCATGAAAAGTAACCTCCGTATTTTGCTGAAGAACCATATTGTCCGTAAAGTAAGCGGGTAAGACCACCTTGGCGTAAGAATTTACATACGCCAAGAGAGAAACACATAAAAACAATATTTTATTTCCCATATTTACCAAATTCATTTGTTCCACTATTATATTCTTCTTTAATCATACATCATCGGAAGCTACACCAATCTGAATTTCAAATTCTCCAAGCTCCACCAACTCGCATCTTATTTATTATTATAAGGTGTTACCAACAATTTATAGGAACCACCTTGTAATAAAGCCTCATCAAAAGTAATACATATATCTTTGGTTTCACCCGGCATCAATGTGAAATAATTGTCATTCATAATAGCAGGAAGAATACGCTCTCCATCCGAGGTCCGAACAGCCTGAACATATACTGCAAACGCCACACCTTTTGCAGACTTTAGGTGAGCTATAGCTGCCCGAATCTCTGCCTGACCATTTTTACGCAACAATTTAGAAGAAACTTTCAATTCGGCTGCCGGCAAAGTATTCAAAGCCGTAAAGTCCAAACGGTCGTTGCCACGCCAATAATTGTTTTCAGAAACAACCTTTCCTGATTTATCTTTCAACGTCAGGCGGATAAAATGTACATCGCTCAAACCCTCACTAAGCTGTGTTCCACCCAATACATCAAAACTCCATAATGAATAACCAAACCACCAACCTAGTTCCGTCCCAAACATACGTACATAACGGGCATCAACTTCGGGGAAAGTAATTTCATCTATTCCTCCACGTCCTTCATCAGTTTTATATACTTCTTTCCAAGTCTCGGCGTCATCTGACACTTGAATCTTATATCCTTTACCAAAAGATGCCTCCCAATTCAAGCGAACCCCACCTACGGGTTGCACACTGCCCAGATCCACATAAAGCCATTCATTTTCCGCTTTTGCCGCTGCCCAACGGGTATCTTTTTTCCCATCCGTAGCATCTGAAGGCTGTCCATAAGTGGTACTTGAAGCAAAGGTCGGTTTATTTAATGACAGATTTTTACGCTCTTTATTGAAATCTATCGTAAAACATTGCACAGTAGAATTGCTAGGAGAGTTCACAATAGCTGATTTTGTATAAGCCTCCACAGACTTTCCATCCAGATTGTAAACTTTTACTTCAGCTGTCAAACCTTCCATATCACATGCTGTGGTATTAGCAATCTTCACACCGTCCGTCACAGGATTCCAAAGAATATGCACCGGTTCACAGGCTGATTTTGCTCCCCAAAAGGCTCCTGTCAAATCATAATAATAGTCATAAGTTTGCCAAACCATAGACGGATATGCCGACTGTCCCATCCAAGTCATGATACCTGATGCATCCTCCCACATACGATCCAGCCAACCCTCATACATAGCCTTATTAGATTCAATATTGACAAGCTGAGCCTTACGGCAATAATCTTCAATCCCTTCGGGCTTGCCAAAACCTTTGGTTATAGAAGCATCATAACGATCGGGAGCTGCATTAAAAGCATTTTGGCCAAAATAGTGCTTGTTCCACATTTCATCACGAGGCCACCAGTTCTCCTTGGGCATAAATTTCTTGAAGCTTTCAAAGGTAGGAACTACAGCTGTGCCAATTTCTGTACGAAATCCCCAGCCACGCGCCGGATCTCCTTCCAAGCCATCAGGATATTTAGTAAAATAAAAGCGAGGCTCAAATGCTCCCCACGGACCACTACCGGTCAAGCCCTGAGCATGGGAGTTTGCTTGAAAATAACGATCACCTCCATCAAAGGTCCTAATATTTTCCGCCATCCATCCTTCTAAAGGAGGCTGAGGATTAGATTCATTATCGCCACACCACACGGCTATACTAGGGTGATTACGCACACGTTTTATTTTCTCCATCATATTATTATTGAACACATTGAGGTCATAAGGCAAATTCGGATTAGAGTTTATCCAAAAATCATCCCATACCATAATGCCATATTTGTCACATGCCTCGTAGAATTCATCATCTGTAACAGAGCCGAGCCAATTACGTATCATATTAAAATTCATTTCCTTATGCAGGCGGACTTTGGTATCATATTCCTCGCCACGGCAACGAAGCATATATTCAGACATCCCCCAATTCGCTCCCTTAACAAATACCGGAATATCATTAATATAAATATGGAATGTATTGCCCTCTTTATCATAAGAATATTTCTTTATACCAAAAGAAACATCTTTCGTTTCCGAAACTCTTCCATCCACCATCACCTCAAACTTACAATGATAAAGATTGGGTTCTCCATACCCATTTGGCCACCACAGACGCGGCTGGTCTATACACAGTTGTGGAAAATAGCGTTTGTCAAACTTCACCTGTTCAGTAGTATGGGCATTCACGTCTAATTCTTTTTGAAAAACAATGTTTCCTGGGGTAATTGTTCCGCGCACCAATACCTTCGTCTTTTCTACCGAATTATTCTTGACATCAAGCGCCACACTCAAATCCGCTCTGGCACGGGTAGGTAAATTAGTACGTATCCAAGGATCAATTAAAGTAGCTGTTCCCGTATTAGTAAGAAATACCTTATCGGTTATACCACTATTCAACCCCGGCACATAAGGCATCCAATCCCATCCGCCACTAGACAAATAGGTTGGACTGCCCTGATTAGCCAATGGAGTATCAGGCATATGAACAAGTACAGCCAATACATTTTCTTTATCACGATTTACTATTGAAGTAACATTAAAATGTCCACGATGCATAAACCCATCCAGTTTACCTAATAATGTTCCATTCAGATAGACTTCCGCACGACGGTTTACCCCATTAAAATTCAACCATATCAATTCTTTTGTAAAATCAGCAGGAACACGGAATGTAGTACGATACCAAAAGCTACAGTCGTATTTGTCGCGATTTACCTGATGAATATTGTCACCAAAGTTAGGATCTTTCTCCAGCCCTGCTATTACATACGAATTAAAAGCTGTTCCAGGCACAACAGCATCTACCCAAGCAGAAACATTGTATCCGTTTCCACAAAGTGACTTCACATCCGTTCCGACTTCAGCCTGAGGCTTTAACTTCCATTTCATTTGTGGGTTATCGCTATGTAAATACACAGTTTGAGCATGCAGTACTTGCATACATCCCAGTAGGGCTAATACAACCCATGTTTTTTTTACGTTTTTCATATTATAGTCTTTTCATATTTATCAATCATCTATTTCTCTTTTTGCACCTGAAAACTAAACAAGGTGCAATGCTCATAAGCTTTCTCCGGTAACACCAGGCAAGAAGGAAAATCCGAATGAGAAGGAGTATCCGGATAAAATTGTGTTTCCAAACAGATGGCTGTATCCGGTCGGTCATAATATCCCGCTGTATACAAAAGAACAGCAGGCAAATCAGTCATCACTGTCATTTTTCTTCCTGTAACAGGTTCATATAAAGAAGCAGCCTCTAACATCTCCTCAGACATTTTATCTTTCAATATATAGCAATGATTATATCCTTTATTCCAAAGTAATTGCTCATGATCAGCATATAAGTCTGCACCTACCGGTTTTAGGGAAGTAAAGTCAAACGGAGTATTTTTCACCTTCATCTTTCTTCCCGTAGGAATGAACGCCGAGGTAGTATCCAATATCCGGTCAGACGAAATATGCAACCGATGCTCTGTTATCTTTTTTCCATTTCCGCACAAATTGAAATATGCGTGATTAGTCATATTGATGTAAGTAGCACAGTCTGTTTCCGCATAATGCCGTACAGAAAGTTCATTGTCCTCATTGAAACGATAGTCTGTTATCACATGGATATTTCCCGGGAAACCTCCTTCTCCGTCTGGCGAATACAGACTAAAACGGATGCCATCCGGTAATTCTTCCCATTGCCACACCTTGTTATGAAAGCCGGAAAAACCTCCATGATTGGTATTATTCCCATCATTAACTTCCAAATGGAAGGTTTTCCTATCTATTGTAAAAGAAGCATCAGCAATACGATTGGCAAATCTGCCAACAGTTGCTCCCATATAATAAGAATCTTTCAAATAATCGGACAAGGTATCATAACCGATCAAAATATTGGCTAATGCTCCCTGAACATCGGGTACTGAAGCTGTAATCCAACGTGCCCCCCAATTAGTGAATTCCATATAAGCTCCCGAGGAGTTCATTACGGTAAATCGTAATACAGGTTTTCCGTCAGAGGTATAAGTTTCTATTTTATGTATTATTTTCATATTATTCCAAATTTCAGAAAAAGAAAAAGCATCAGGTAGGAAGCAGATGTTTCCTCCTGATGCTTCTAATTTATATGGATAGAAACAATTTATTTGCTATATCCCGGATTCTGATCTTCAGGGCCGAATGCATCATTTGTTTTAATTTCAGTATCAGGAATAGGATAGCGCTTATGGAAATCTTGAATTGTTCCTGATTCTTTTGCCCAACGGTTACGTTCTTTTATCAATTCTACAAATTTATTAGTACGAAGCAAATCAATACGTCTCCAACCTTCGAAACAAAGTTCACGCAAACGTTCATCCATTACTTTATCACGGAATTCATCTTTGCTCATTCCCGAATTCCATTTCTTATCTTCTGGCAAGTTTCCTCCCCATGCACGAGTACGAATTTGATTATTCACGATCTGTACTGCTTCCGAAGTCTGTCCTAATTCATTCAGACATTCAGCATGCAATAATAATATATCAGCATAACGAATCATTGAAAAGTTCTTACCAGAATTCCACATGTTATTAATGCCAAGCCCTGAAAGAATATCTGTACGATAGTCTTCATATTTCTTTATATGCGGTTCCAATTCATCTGTAGTTCCCGTCCATTGAGTCTTTGACAAATCAGGAGTTACATATTCGAATGTTCCATCTTCTGAATATTTATTAGTATAATACGTAAAATCATAACGCAATGCTTCTTCTTTACGCAAATCTCCATCTTCCCAAATGCCACCTTCTTCTACCGTCTTATAAGCAAAAGGAGTCGGAACTAGAAAGTCGTAACCAGAGAAAGAGCATCCCTGACCAAACCAAGAGTCACATGCACGAGAACCACAATCAAACTCCCAATAATTACAATCAGGATATACATTATTAAATTGCAACTCAAACAATGACTCTTTTGTATTAGGATTATCATAACGATACAAGTCAGCATAATTATTCAGCAATTCATATCGCCCCATATTAATAATAGTCTTAAAACATTCATCAGCCTTGGCAAAATCCCGTAATCCTGTCTCTTCCGGAGCTGCCATATAAGCCTTTCCTAACATGGCCCATGCAGCCCCAACAGTAGCACGCTGCGGTTCACTATTATAAGACTCAGGCAAATTATTGGTAGCAGTAATAAAATCATTAATAATATATTCCCATACAGTCTTTAAAGGTTGACGTCCCAAGCCCAATTCATCAGTACGGTTCATATCTATCACAGGGATTTCACCCCAATACATACTTAATTCAAACATTAATAAACCACGAATAAAGCATGCCTCTCCCATCAACTGTTTAGCACGTTCCGGTTCTTCAGTGGTCATACCCAATGCATATATAGCTTTAGCAGCTGAAACGACAGCCGGCCAACGGTTGTTCCAAATAGAACTAACCTGAGTAGATGTAGGATTCAACTGTCCATTATATTTATCCATACCGGCTTGATCGCCTGAAGAAATCAACTGATAATTACCCTGCTGTGTTTCATCTGTCCCCAAATAAGGCATCAATCCATTACGTCCTTCTTTACAGCCCCTATAACTCTTATACAATCCAAGAACTAAAGGTTCTACATTATCTATTTTTTCAAATACTTGTTCTTCAGTCAAAGATCCCGTAGGTTCTACCTGCAAAAAATCCGAGCAAGAGGAGGTTTTCAGTGCAAAGGTCAAAGCCAAAGCATATATCGCACTATATCTATATATCTTTTTCATTGTTGTGTTTTCTTTTAAAGTTAGACTATTTATTCTATCCTTCCATTAAAAAGCCAAATTAAGACCAAAAGTATACATACGTGTAGGAGGATACCAATCACCAGTTTCCGGATCATAACCATTATAATTAGTTAAGCAAAAAAGATTAGAACCAGTGGCATAAACACGCAGGTTAGCCAGTTTCAGAGCATTTATCACTTTAGTTGGGAAAGTATAGGCCAATGTCAGAGCAGACAAACGCAAGAAAGAAGCTTTCTGTACACTAAAATCCATAGAACTTGCACCATAATGATTATAATCAAAGCCAGCCAACACACGTGGAAATTCAGCATCTGTATTTTCAGGAGTCCAACGATCCAACAAATCCGTTGATGCGACTCCAGATCCAGTACTTCCAATCAAAGTTTCATACCAAGGACTCAATTTTTTAGCCCCATAAGAATAACTGAATACTGCATTTAAAGACAATCCCTTCCAAGAAAAATCTGTAGAAAAACCGCCATAAAACTTAGGATCAGTGGAACCAATTACAACACGGTCATTTTGATCTATCTGTCCATTATTATCATAATCCAACGGATACAAATCACCAGGATTCACATTATATCCATTCCAATTTATTTTATTCAAACGATCCATATCAATTTCTTGGGCGATTCCACCTGTTTTCCAAATATAAATTGTGTTACGAGACTCACCAAGGAATAAATTACCTTCTTTTTGAATATTACGATCACTATCTACATTATATACAACATCATTATCACCATATAATTGAGTTACCTTATTTTTATCCATAGACAATGTAGCTGCAAAATTCCATTCAAAATCTTTAGCTCTTACCAAATTGGCATTCAAAGCAAATTCCAAACCTTTGTTTTCAATCGCACCTATATTTTCAATAGTACTGCTGAAACCAGTAGTCGTAGGCAACGAATGGCTCATTAACAAATCCTTATTTTTTATCAAGAAAGCATCAACAGACAAACGCACTCTATTCTGTAAGAAAGCCATATCTACTCCTAAATTCCATTGTTTTTGTTTCTCCCAACTAATATCTGGAGTACCACGTCGCCCATTGGAAACAAAAGAATTCGTATAACCTGTATCGGAAGTACCCGTATAGCTGACATTATATAAAGATAAATAGGCAAAATCATCAATATTCTGATTACCAACGATACCAAAACCAGCACGTAACTTTAACTGATCAAAAATCGTCTGATTTTTCATGAACTTTTCTTCTGTAATATTCCAAGCTGCAGACACAGACGGAAAAATACCCCACTGATTTCCTTTAGCAAATTTAGAAGAACCGTCGTAACGCGCTGTCGCCGTCAATAAATATTTACCCGCATAGTTATAGTTAACACGAGCGATATAAGATAATAATGTTTGCTCGGACCAAGCTGTACTTAAGCCGCGCTGATCTTTTTTATAACCAGATCCCAAACTATGATATCCAAATAAATTAGTGCCAAACCCTGTTGCCGTAGCATTAATATAATTATACGTAGTCCGTGTAGCACTGGTACCAACCATCGCATTCAACTTATGTTTACCGAAAGAGGCTTCATAAGACAATGAATTATCCCATTGCCATACAGTACGTGTATCTCTATCATCTTTGGCTTCACCTTGTGTTCCATAACGTTCCGACTCATAAATATCATTCGGGGTATATTTATTTTGCTGCTTTTGAGCATAATCAATAGAGAAAGTAGAACGCAAGTTTAATCCTTCAATAGGATTGATATTAATATAATTAGAGCTCAACAAGCGATTATACACCAAATCATTATCGACTTTCAAAGAACGTAATGGATTAAAATTATTTTGGTCAAAAATACCTTGCCAATTTAAAGTTTCAATCTCATCAGAAATTTCCAACATCGGATTAGCACAACGTGCACGATTCATTACTCCATCATCAACCAACGTGTTCTCGGTACGTGTAAAAGTTGTATTAGTACCTACTTTCAGCCAGGATTTAATCTGTTGATCCGCATTAATACGTCCTGTGTATTTTTCTTGTTCAGACTTCTCAATTACACCTTTATTGTCTGTATAACCAAAACTAATATAATAAGAACCTTTATCATTGCCATTCGAAAGACTTACTACATGATTGTGTTGTACTCCAGTACGGCTCACAGCATCCAGCCAATCATAATTTTTATTATTGTTGTAGGCATCGAATTCATAATCAGCAAAAACAGTATTCGATCCCATTATCACATCATTGATATAAGCATTGACATCTCCATCAGGATTTGTTTGCATATAACCATTCGTATAGGCCTCCTTTCTAAGTTCAAATAATTGACGAGTATTCATAGTTTTTGGAGTATTAGCATAGGTCTGAAAGCCAATCCAGCCATCATAAGAAACTTTACCTTCGCCTTTTTTACCCTTCTTAGTTGTAATAACAACAACACCGTTGGAACCACGTGAACCATACAGAGCTGTAGCTGATGCATCTTTCAAGACCTCAATAGAAGCCACATCATTCAAATTGACTGCATTAAATCCAGAGAATGAATTATCCATAACCATACCATCTACGACATAAATAGGGTCTGTAGATCCATTAATTGTATTAATACCACGAATTTTAATAGATGCATCATCCGTAGGACGCGTAGGTTGAGAAATGAACACACCTGCGACACGACCTTGAAGAGCTTGATTTACATTTGTTACTGGTTTTTCTTCCAATACTTTAGAACTAACACTGGCAACAGCTCCCGTCAAATCACTCTTCTTCATCGCAGTGCCTACAACAACCACTTCATCTAATGTTTCAGTATCCTCCGACATCACAACTTTGACTGGTTGGTTACCCATTATTTTAACATCTTGTGCAACATATCCTATATAAGAAATATGCAATGTTTCCCCTTTCTGAACTGATAATGTAAATTTACCATCAAAATTGGTAATAGTCCCATTGGCTGTACCTTTTACCACTACACTTGCACCAATGATAGGTTCGGATGTAACATCCACCACCTGTCCTGTAACCGTTATGTTCTGTGCTAGCATATTGCAGCAACAAAACATGATAAGGATTAAATTAATAAGCCTAATTCTTTTCATAATTTGTAAATTTAAGTACGATTTAAAGTTTATATTGGTTTATTCTTCCACTTTGAAAATTACAACATCACATGCAGGAACCGTTACTTCCAGATTGGTTTTAGCAGTACTTTCAATGCCACTCCATAATTCTTTCAGCCTATATTCCTTTGACGAATCCAACCCCAGACGCTCTAAAGCTGTAGTCATCTTCAACTCTTGATCCATATAGTTGAACACAGCATAATAAGCCTTACCATCCTTATCCATGCGTACAAACTGATTTTCTGACTTTTCACCATTCCCATCTACAGGATGGAAAGATTCCCCATTGGCTATAGCATTGATCTCAGCATTAGTCAGATATTTCATCGCCTTCTCCTTCACTTCTTTAGAACCGCCTTTGCTGAAATCATCTCCAGCAATGAAAATTCCTGTAATGACCCCCGAAGTAACACGCGCTCTGTTCTCACCATCTGTAGCATCACGCAATACAATATGGTCAGGATCATTAAACTGATAAACCTTATCCTGCCACCAACCGTATGAAAGTGCATTCAAGGTATATTCAGTATCCTTCATCTTATTCCACGCATCACAAGCAATTCTTCTAGACTGAGCATAATGAGCAGGAAAAACAGGAGAAATAGAAAGATTGATATACATATCGCCAAAATATTTGTCAAGCAATTGCATTCCATAGTTATATCCCTGAATACCTGTTTGTATTTCCGGATTATACCATTTGTCAGCCTCCATCGCCCCATGTGTCATAAAATCCATTTTCACATATTCAAAACCTGCCCGATGAAAGAGTTCCGATGTACGCTTCATCATAGCTTCAATAGCTGGATGGGTAGGATCAACAGCATACGCTCCGTCTAATTCCTGCGGTTTTCCATTTGCATAGAGATACACATCTTTATATTTATACCCCGGAATTTCTTTTATTTCACGTTCAGGATTTTTAGCCCAATCAGTAAACGGAGTCCAATAAACGCCGGCTATCTGACCGTTTGCCTTACATCTATCCACAAAAGCTTTCAACTCCTCTTCTGAAAAACTATTCCAACCAGAATCCAAACCTGTATAAACCAGATTATCCGAATTCACAAAATGATGGGACTGCAAATTCTCTTTATAAAAATCAGAAACTTCCAATGCTTTCGGATAGGTCAGATTAAATTGCAACGCTCCCCAGCTGTTCCAGCCAAAAGGAACAGCTTTATCCCAAGCTTTGGGCGGAGCAATCACAGCATTAGCCTGAGCGTATTCTTCCATGCCTTCACGCCAGTCTTCAAAAAATCCTACTAAAATCTTAGGCGACTTGATTGTCGTACCTTTCAATGCACCGTGAGGTTTCGAATCACGCGTTGTCTTATCAGCAACACCCCCATAACATACCAATGAACCTACATTATATATATTACCTTTACCTATTGTTATACCTGTTTTCCAAGAATCGTGTTCCACAGAACCTATCACCATAGCTTCACGATCATCATTATTAAATATGGCAGTAACTTCATAACTAGTCAATTCTGTAAATGTGAGCGGATGAGATTGGTATCTGATCCAACAGTCATTATCGAAAGGAATGAAAAGCGCACGATTATTTTCACCCTGGTTCAGGACTTCAGGCATTCGGTCCACATTGACCGGCGCCATATAATTCGAAGCCATTTCAGACGTACTTTCCAAAGTAAAATCTGTCAACACATAATCCTTTGTCGGATATACATAAAAAGATTGAACCAGTACAGGCAAATTATTCCCAGTATAAGTCACCTCATAATGATACCCTTCTCCAAAATGATCATTGATTTTTTTTGTAGAAACATGATGCTTTGCATAATCACGAGTCGAAACAACACTGTCGGCCAATTTATAAGCTGCATATACATTATCATAAATAAGCTTAGAGCCTTTGCTGATATCAATACCATTAGCGTGAGCATCGTACTCCAAAGACCATTCACCGACATTTAGATTTGCATTTTCAGTACACCCGGACAAAATAAGACCGGAAGCACTCAATGCAGAAACACAGAGAAACAATGATTTTAAAGTTAACCAATTATTCTTCATAATATTATTAGTTTGTCAAAGAGATAAATCTACTTAAGGTTTGCTTTACTGTTCGGAATTCTTTTCCTTTCAAGCATGGTCAAAAGTAGGCATATCTTGACAACCTGTTAATATACAAACGCAGCAATAAATAGGATTTTTGCAGCAATGACTCATCTGCGTCCGAAGAATCCGCAAATGTGTCATTTTTTGCTGCATTTCTTTCAATCAGAGATTCTCCGTCAAATCTATTTTAGCTTTTTCCTTGGATGTTTGATACTGTTTCTCAAACTCTTTCGGAGTCATTCCGAATTGTTTCAGGAATAATTTACTGAAATAAGATGAAGAGTTTATTCCTACCATATAACAGATATCCCCAATACGGTATTTACCTTCCTGAATCAATTCGGCCGCTTTTTTCAAACGGATCAACCGAATGAAATCTATGGGTGAAAGATTAAACAGAATCTTTATTTTCCTCAATAAGCTGGAACGGCTCATACATAAGATATCAGCCATACGTTCCACATTGAAATTTTCATCTGAAATATTCTCTTGAATTACATTAATTACTTTATTCATAAATTCTTCATCCGCCTTGTTCATCTGCATATTATGCACAGGAAAAAAAGGACGTTTAGAGAATGCCTCACGTTCTTTTCTACGATTGCTGAGTAAAGACAAAATCTGACTCTTCAAATAATTGAAAGAAAAAGGTTTCTCCACATAAGCTTCCGCTCCTATCTTCAATCCGTTAATTTTACTCTCCAAATCATTCTTGGCGGTAAGGAAAATAACCGGAATATGACACAAATCAATATCCCCCTTTATTTCCTTACATAATTCATAGCCATTCATCACCGGCATCATTATATCACTGATTACCAAATCTATGTGATTACTACGTAAAACATCCAACGCTTCCTGTCCATTCACAGCAGTTTCCACCGTAAACAAAACTTCCAATCGTTCAAAGATAAAAGATCTCATACTTTCATTGTCCTCTACTAACAATAAAGTATAACCTTTCATCTGGTCTGTTTCTGTTGATGTTTCCTCATCCAATACTTCTATATTTTGCTCCACTACCTTCTCTATTTGCTGCCTTACTTCCTCTTTATTCAAAGGAATGATCAAAACAAATGTATTCTCCGGTTGTTCTATATCCAAATAAAGCCTGCCTTTATGTAAAGTGGCTAGCGAACGAGCTAAAGGTAATCCTATGCCTACTCCCATCCGAACTGTATCCTTCTTCTCCATCTGATAAAAGGGTTCAAAAATCTGTTGGCTGGACGCTTCAGGTATCTTTTCTCCGTCACTGACAATACGAACTGTAAAATCAGCTTCATCTTGGAATAAATCTATCGTAATGGTATGACGGGCATATTTCAAAGCATTATTCAACAAATTACTCAATACTTTTGTGATAGCCTCCTTATCTATGGCAGCCATAATTCTTTCTTGGGGAATATGCTGCAATAACTCTTTCTGCTTTTGCAGAATAGTAGGCTCAAAACGAGCAATCGTTTCATTCAGCAATGCCGTTACATCAACCGTTTCAAATTTCAGTTCAAATTTGCTCGCCCCTATTTTCTGAAAATCAAGCAACTGTCCAGTCAAATCTAATAATCTCTTGGTATTCTGCCCGATTACTTTCAAATTCTTATTCAATTTCTGATCCTTGATATCCATTTCCTCAATTGCTTCCAACGGACCATTTATCAATGTCAAGGGCGTGCGCACCTCATGAGCTATTTCAGTAAAGAAACTGACTTTTGATTCATAGAGTTCTTTCTCCTTCTCAATTTCAAATAACTTCTGCTTTTCTTCCATCTGTTTCTCTTTGCGTCTTCTATACCAAAAGAACCAGCAAAGTACGACACAGATTCCCCATATAATATACAGAAAATAAGCCCAGACGGACTGCCACCAAGGAGGCAGAATAACAATGGATAAAGACCGGGTAGCATAAGGGCCTTCTTTGGCACTATTGGTAGCCCGCACTTGCAAGATATAATCTCCCGGAGGCAGTTTAGCGTAAGAAATATTCTGATTACTCGCTGCCCGTATCCAGTCTTTGTCCAACGGAACTAATTTATAATAATACTGATTGGACTCCGTAGTAGAATAACTTAATAAAGCAACATCGAAACTAATATTTGCCTGATCATAAGGTAATATAATTTCATCTGTATGTTCTATACACTTTTTCAAAGGAGAATTAGGAGTGTGAACTGTTATTTCCTGATTATAAATGCTGAACTTTGAAATATAAACAGGTGGTAAGAAATTTATTTTCTCTGAAGAGTTAGGATCAAATGCAATCAATCCGTCTATACCACCAAAATAAAACTTACCGTCCTCACCCTTCAAAGCTGACTTATAATTAAACTGATTCCCTAATAGACCATCTTTAGTGGTATACACCCGTATATCTTTTGATTCCGGATTAAATCTAACCAGTCCACGATTTGTTCCAAACCATAAATTTGATTGTTCATCTTCCAAGATCTTATAAGCCACATCATCTGGTAAACCGTCTTTGATAGAAAAAGTAGTAAAATCATCCGTTTGAGAATTATAACAACAAATACCACCACGATCCGTAGAAATCCAAATACGGCCTTTACAATCCTGCATGACAGAACTCACAGAATTAGAGCTCAATGTATTTTCCTTACCTTCCTCATGAGTATACTTTTTAAAAAGATTCTTATGGGGATCATACTTCCATAACCCACTTCCCATGGAGGCGAACCACATCATTCCATCTTTATCTTGAAATACATCAAAAATCCAATCAAATCCCACTTCTTCCACTTTGTCAAAATGAAAACTTGTAGGAGCAGCTTTATAAAGTCCCCAGCCTGTACCAATCCACTTATATCCTTCATTATCTATAAAAAAAGTATAAACACTTCCTTCTCCTATATTTAACTCCTCAGGAGTATAATGACAAACTTTATTCTCGGGTAATTGAATCACATCCAATCCTTGCTTAAACAAGCCACAGAACAATTGGCTTCCTTTGACAAACATTCCCAAAGTAACCATATAGTTCCCTTTATCATAATCGTTCAATCTCAACCGCCTTACCTTTCCGGAAGCAATATTTAATATGTTCACCCCATCATCTTCAGTGCCAATCCATATGTTACCCTTATTATCAGAAGCTATCTCTCTTACCCGTTTCGTTGTTAATGAGTTCCCATCACTCCCAGGTACATATTTATCAAACAATAAATCATGATGAGGCAGATAATCCACCCCGCCAAACATGGTTCCCAGCCAAATTCCCCCTTCCCGATCTCGGTAAATAGTATAAATAATCTTATCTGACAAACTGAACGGACGCATCAGATCTTGCTTCAAATGAACTATTTTATTCTTCCTCTCATTTACAACAAACAAACCTTCGTGAGTTCCCACCCATAGTTCATTGTCAAAACAGGCTACATTACGTACAAATGTATGGTTAGCCTCCGGTATATCTATTTTTACCAGCTGATTCGTACCGGGATTATATTTCATTAGTTCCCCTTCATGAATAGCCATTGCAATCCAATCACCATAATTACAAATAAAATTAATATTCTTTCCCTTTAACGAACGCCCGGTTTTATCAACACAATATTGTTCAAATTTATCCGTATTTCTATCATATCGAAAAAGTCCGACTCCCCATGTACCAACCCAAACATCACCATCAGGGCGTACCAAAATACAATCCGGAGCTTCTGTTTTAAAATGCTCTTTGTTGGTTACTTCATAAAAATAAAGCTTCTCATCCTTATAGCGAAAAACTCCCTGATCAGGAATTACAATCCAAATATTCCCAATAGAATCCGCCACAATATTAGATACCCAATTATTCATATTCACCCCTTCTTCTGTTTCCATATTCATTGCCGTGAATATATCCAAGGCAGGATTATAACGATAGACTCCTCTATCCGTTCCTACCCATAACTGACGTTCCTTATCTTCAAACAAAGCAGAAATATTATGGTTTCCCGTACCGGCTACATAGTCATCACAGTTCATCTGTACAATAGAAGTTCCATCAAAACGGTTCAAACCATTTTTTGTACCAAACCACATAAACCCGTAACTATCCTGAATGATAGCCTTCACATTACTTTGTGATAGTCCATTCTCACCCGTTATATGAGAAAAATAAAAATTGGACAATCCCCTATCAACTGCCTGTAATGTAAATACAACATACAAACAACATAAAATGAGCAAAGTCTTTTTCATAGCTTGTTCAAAATTTGAGTCAAAGATAAAAGAAAAAAAGGATAAATAATGCCAATATAAAAGAAATAGAGGGGCAACCCTCTATTTCTTTTCACGAATGACTATTACAAATCCCCCACCAGAAGCCATAAACATTTCAATAATATTCTTATTATCTATATCCATTATTTTATGTTCGTATAAATTAGCATTCTTGTTACTTCTTTTTTTATCCTGAAAAATTTCAATGGTATATTTCTTATCCTGAGGCAGGAAAGAGCAATCCACCTGAATTGTTCTCTCTCCCCAAGCATTCAATCCGCCTATATACCAAGTATTTCCTTTCTGCTTGGCCAACACGGCATATTCGCCCACACGGGCAGCTAAGGGAATCGTCTGATCCCATGAAGTCGGTACTTCCGCTAAATACTTTAAAATATCAGGATACTTACGATACTCATCCGGAGAATCACATAAACTGGCAAATGGTGCGGAAAGTACAACAAACAAGGCCAATTCATGTGAACGAGTCCCCAATGAACTAGGCAACCCCGGATCGATCGGCTTAAATTTCTCCAATGTGCTGTTACGCATCGAACCCGGAGTATAATCAATTCCACCTCCCAGCATACGGGCAAAGATACATTGAAGCTGATAATCCGGATTAGAAGTGGTATCCCACTTAAAACATTCCGCACATCGCATGGCTTCATAAGAAAGGATATTAGGATATGCCCGATGAAGTCCGGTAGGCTTGCTGCATCCATGAAAATCCACCATAAGATGCCGCTCAGCACAAGCCTTTGCCAGATTTTCATATTGAGGGATTATTTGGGCATCATCACGATCAAAAAAATCTATTTTTACCCCAACAGCACCCCATTTGCTGATAGAATCCAAATAACAATGCGGATGTTGGAATAAAGTAGCAGCAACAGTCCAAAGCCATACACCTACTTTTTTTTCTTTTCCATAGCGTATCACCTCTTTTATATCAATATTCTTATTCAAATCAGCATGATTAAAAACATTGCTCCAACCGGCATCGACCAGCAGATAAGGTATCTTGTTTTCGGAAGCGAAATCAATATAATACTTGTACATCTGCGTCGAAAGGTTTTGATGACCGGAAGGGAAAGGAGCTTTTTCCAAAATAGCACAATGCCACCATTCCCAAGTTGCTTTACCAGGACGAATCCAATCCGTATCCTTTATTTGTTGGGGCTTGGCCAGTAAGTAAATCATTTCATTAGTCAGTAGTTCCTTATCATCCTTGGCTACAATAGCTATACGCCAAGGGAAAGCATGATTACCAGCAGTACGTGCTAAATAATTCTCCCTCTCTTTAACTACCGTAATAAAATTTCCCCAACTGCCCATCTCTATTTTTTTAGGATAGGCCGCCCAATAACCTTTCATCTTGCCATCTTCCTTACGAAGATACATACCCGGATAGTTATTCAAATCTGATTCAGCCACCACAACACGCACATTCTGCATCTTGTTTGTAAATAAAGTTGGTGTAATACCATATTTATGTTCTTCTATTTTAGAAATGCCCTCGTAAAGCACATTGCTCAACTCCCAAGCTGTAAAATCAGTTGTTTCGGGTAAAATAACTGCCGGATCATCGCCCAGATTAAAAGAAGCTTCTTCATCAGCTACAATCAAAGAATCCTGCTCCGGAAGATTTCCACAAAAACGATATGCCATTCCTTCATTATACATCCGGAATATAACTGAATAACCATCCTTGAATTTCAAAGAAAGTTCATTATAATGGTCTGTTAATTCACGATAGTTACCAGCTACCGGATAAACCTTCTCGGAAGTACTCCTTGTAGAAGTTCCTACCACTTCACCATTCTTTCCCCATATATTTCCATTTTCCATCGTCATACAAATAGCAGAGGGATGAATGACAGGCTTACCTTCCAAACTTAAAGAATATTGTAATACCCTTCCATTCTCTATAGTAAGTGCCAATTGCCCGTTTGGGGATGATAATTCATAAGCTGACGGTGTTTGTGCCTGTGCAAAAACGCACAGACACCATGTTACCAACAAAAGGAAAATATTCTTTTTTTTCATACGGCACACAAGTTACGATGGATTTGTCCACCTTGATGATTAATATCCAATTCTCGCACCTTATCCAAAAAATCAATGGCTTTTCCCATTTCACGCAATCCTAAACAACCCAGTCCCATCACATAATTGCAATGAATGCGGTTACGTTTATCCAAGTCATCTTCCCAAATAGCCAAATCAGGCAGAGAAACAGCAAAATAATCAATCCGGCAGTGGTCAAATAAATGCTTTTCACCATGCTTTATCAATTTGTTAAAGCAACCGCACGCCTTGTCTTCCCTGCCCAATGCACGCCATGCCAAACCTTGATAGAAAATCTTGTCGGGCTGTTGGTCATTGTAAAAGAAAGCCTGTTGTGGTTCTGACGAGCCAATGGTTGCTTTGATGAAGCAATCTATAGCTTGTTGCTCATTTCCCAATCCACGAAGCGCCTCACCTTTATAATACCAGATATCATTCTCTTCAGCATTTGCCAATTTTCCCTCACCCAAATTAAATGGATAAACATTCGTTTCATCCAAAAGGACTAAAGCATCGGCATAACGTTTTTCACTTAAAGCAATCTTTGCTAATTCTATACGGCACAATACATATTGTCCGGTGATTTTTCCTTCTCCTCCTTCCCATGGATGGAAATTACGTGCGGCAATCAATTCTTTTGCTTCAGTATAGCGCCCTAGTTGATTATACAAAGTGATACGCTCAATGGACAGATCATCACGCTGTTCCACTTCAGACAGATGTGCTTCCAAAAAAGCCAAACGTTCTGTATGAGGTCGGCCTAAACGTTTATAAAGTTGGTCCAACTCCATTAATATACGAGAATCGTGCTCATCCAATGCATAAGCTTTTTCCAGAGTTTCCAAAGCCCTTTGTTTATCATTACGCTTATTATAATAAGCTAAAGATAAATTACGCCATACGGTAGGGAATGTTGGCTCTATAGCAGCCGAATGTTCCCAACAAGCAATAGCATTATCATACTGACGGTTAGCATACCAAAAGTTTCCTAAACTATATGCCGCTTTTGCTCCATGAATATTCAAACGTACGGCATCTTGAAGAATCAATACTTCTTCTATACGATTCGGGAAACAATATGAATGATTTTCCTTTTCTGCTCGCTGATAATATTCCAATGCTTTACTCTCATCTCCCTTACAGGTATGGAAATACCCCATTGTATAATAAACGACAGGATATACTTCTGTAACTCCGGTTACGTAGCATTCCAACAAAGAAAGAGCTTCCTCGTACAGTCCGGCAGCAGCAAAATCCAATGCATATTCTATATATCCGTGAGCCCAGCCACGCATCAACTTTTTCATTTCCTCCAACACTTCCACATCCCGGGTCAACAAATAATGTTCAAAACGGCATCCCATATTAAAACGATCTATCTGCAATGATTCGGCTACGAGCGCCAAAGCTTCCTCTTTACGACCCAATTTGCGTAGAATGGAAATTTTCAACTGACGCGCTTTGTGATTATGCCAATTACGAATCAATGAACGGTCTATCTTGTCCAAAGCACTTTCATACTTTCCTTTACGAGTGTCAAGTTGTGCTAGTGCATAATAAGCCGCATCCTGCCAAGCAGCATTCCATGCCGACTTAAAGAAAGCATCATAAGCCTCATCCCATTTCTGTTGCATCATACAACTCCAACCCCAATTATAATAAGGTTCACCGTCATAAGGATTCGGATTACGTTCAGTCAAGGTTTCCACCGCTTTCCGGAAATAGCTCTCCGCCATTGCAAATTGTCCTTTACGCATCAACAATAACCCTACCGCATTGTTACAACGTACATCTCCCGGTTCACGTCTTAATGCTTCCATATAATAATCCATCGGATTATAAGTAGCATGGCGATATTGTTCCAAATGTAGTCCGGTCAAAAACAGTTGTTCGACAGAAGCAATATCTTGAGGATCTTTAGCAGCTTTAGCAGGATCAGGAACCGGCTTGATTTCCGGCTTATCCGCTTGATAAGAAAGCAAAATTTGTCCTTCCTTATCACGAACCTCTACACATACCTCCTCTTCTTTTAGTCCTTCTGCCGCAAAAGTCGTAATAAACGGTTCTGATGGCGAAATTTGTGTAGTCTTATCCAATAAAACAGTGCCTTTAATAGCTTTTACTATAATACGTACTCCACTATTCACTCCCGTAGTATAAAGCACCAAACGGGCTTTACCTTCCTTTATTTCCAAATTCAGCAAAGCATCTTTAGTTGCATTCTTTACATAACCCACTTCACTATAAGGCATAAAATACTGTACCCATGATTTTTCCTCATAGGGCTGTAACCAAGTAAAGTCCGGTTGGTTATCCGTATACATACCGGTCATCAGCTCAATGTAAGGTCCATCCTCATCGGTCAGATTGCGATCCCACGCCTTACCGAAATCACCATTCCCCCATGTCCATTGTTTCTTTCCCGGAGAAACATGATGATCGGCCACATGCAGCAGACCGCCATGGGCATCTTCTTCATAACCACCTACAAAATCATATTTAGACTTGATAGCCATATATGATGTAGGAACCGGAATATTTTTATATTTAGAGATATCCACCCCAGCAGAATAATCCTGTTTATAATAAACTCCTGTAGCAATAGGAAAAGAAGAAACATCGCGCTTGCCATGATCGAACACCGCATTCACATCAGGTGGAAATACCGAATGATAATGGTCATTGACTACTACTGCAGGATTGGCCCACCACAAAAAAGTCTGAGGGAAAGACGTACGATTATAAATCTTCACTTTTATTTCTATATAAGCTTTGCCCGGATAAAGCGTAAATCCCTGCATACCTTTGGTGCGGAACATTCTCTCCACTTCATTGCACCATACTGTCTTACTGCCATCCGCATTTTCCTCTATCAAAAAATCAGTAGGCAAAAAAGTAGAAGGACGGTGATGCTGAGGCCAGTTAAATTCGATGCCTCCAGAAATCCAAGGTCCTGTCAATCCCACCAATGCCGGTTTCACTACTTGATTGTAATAAACAAAATGACGTCTTTTCACCTTATCATAAGCCATGTGTATACGACCACCCAGCTCGGGAAGTATCATCACCTTGATGTATTCATTCTCGATAAATAATGCATGATACCTCTTGTCTACTTTTTTATCTGAAATCTTCTCTACCACCGGATAAGGATAGACTGATCCGCAACTTCCCTGATAAACCCTTTTTTCAAGAAAAATAGGATTCTTCTCTTCCTTTCCTATCTCATAAGTAGGAAGCATGATATCTTCCTCCCATGCACGCACCTCACTGCCATGAACGGTACTTTGAATTAAATATTGAGTTATTTTCTCCATAATAAATATTGTTATTTCACTAATTCTTTTTCAATTTCTTCCAAGCTCTTCCCTTTGGTTTCCGGCAAACGGAACACAACAAATATTCCTCCAGCCAGGCAAATCAATCCATACAACCAGAATGTTCCGGCAGCTCCCAAACCACTATTCAGCATTGGGAAAGTATAGGTAAGTATAAAACAAGCCGCCCACAAAGCGAAAGTGCAAACAGACATAGCAACTCCACGAATACGATTCGGGAAAATCTCTGAGATAATGACCCACATCACTGTAGCCAAAGTCATGGCATAACAAGCAATGGCCATCACGACAATAATCAATAGAACAACTCCTGTGATATGAAAATAATAAGCGGCTCCCATAAAGGTATAAATTACTGCCAAGCCAAATGATCCGATCAATGTCAATGCCTTACGTCCCCAGCGGTCTACCACAAACATAGCTAGAATAGTAAATATGACATTCGTAATACCGGTCACCACAATATTCATCAAAACATCAGACACGCCATAACCTGCTGCCATAAATATTTCCTGTGCATAGTTAAAAATAACATTAATGCCACACCATTGCTGCAAAATAGCCATAACAACACCTATAGTCAACACTTTATACATAGCAGGATTTAATAATTGACGGTAGCCTCCTTCTTGCGTCTGGCAGGCTGAAACAGCTTCTATAGCAGCCAACTCGGTAACAGCATATTCCTTTCCTCCCATACGGGTAAAAACCTTGAGTGCCGCCTCCCGTTTTCCCGAAGAGGCTAACCAACGAGGACTTTCCGGTAATATAAAACTAAAAACAAAGAACAAGGCGGCCGGGACAGTCATTGCCCAAAACATCCAGCGCCATCCCATCTGTCCGTTCCATGATTCACGGATCATTTCATGAGTAGCTCCTAATGCCACAGGCTCAGCTATTTGCCAATTTACAATCTGAGAAGTCAAGATACCTAATACTACCGTCAACTGATTGATGGACACAAACCGTCCACGCAGATGCGCCGGAGCAATTTCTGCTATATACATAGGTGACAAACTAGAAGCAATCCCTATAGCAAAGCCCCCTACCAAACGAAATACATTAAAGAAAGTAAAAGAATGAACAGCCCCTGTACCGACAGCCGTACAGATAAACAGTCCTGCTGCCAAAATCAAAATCGGCTTACGTCCCAAACGGTCACTCAGCTTACCGGCACTTAGTGCCCCAAACAAACAGCCAATCAAGGCACTGCTCATTGCCCACCCCTGCATGACAGGATCATTTGCTATACCAAAGTATTGTTCATAAAAAGGTTTTGCTCCTCCGATTACCACCCAGTCATATCCAAACAGGAAACCTCCCATAGCAGAAATCAAAGCGATAAGAAATAGATAAAAATTAGATTGTGTTTTCATGAATATCATATATTAGTTAGTTTTATAATGCAAAGTAACAAGGATTCAAGGACTTAAAGAATAGAAAAAATTACTGAGAACATGGACAATATTACTATTTCATCACTTTGCAGGTTGTCTTATCATAAAACGAGGACTACACCTCAATATACTAAGATGTAATCCTCAATCAAGCTATGCAAAGTAGCCTGTTTTTTTACAATAACTCCAGCAAATCTCCACGTTTCATATCCACCGTTATTAAACCCTTTGCATCAGGATTTGCAATTGCCTCCTTACCATTTAAAAGCACTCTATATTTTTTCCCTTGAGGAATTTTCACTTTTAAAACCTGATCAGCAGTAGCTTTTAAAGAAGCTTTATTGATGACAGCATTCGTCCATTCAGCAGTTGCTTCAGCTCCTCCCTTTAAACACAGACCTTTAAAACTACCATCTTTCCATTCAACAGGCAAACAGGGTAAGAATTCTACATAACCCTCATGATTCTGTATGAGCATTTCTGCCATACCAGCTGTACCGGCGGGATTCCCATCAAACGAATAAATATCACCTTCCGCACCAGCAATGCCACCAGGAGATACAGTCATTAAATTTTCACGTGAAAGCTTGCCCTGTAACAATTGGACACTCTTATATGCTTCCTGCGCATCTTTCAACCGAGCATACATACAAATCATATTGGCACGGCTCCATTCTGTATCTTCCCAGTTTTCGGCAGACAAACGATTCTCGATAGTCTTACGGGCAGCTTCCGCCAATTCGGGAGTCTTCTCCAAAGTGATCTGGGAAAAAGGATACAAAGCTAGCAGATGGGAAGTATGACGATGATTGGGATGCGCTTCTTCAAAATCTTCAAACCACTCACGGATAGCACCATTGGCACGTAACTGGATAGGAGGAAGCTGAGCGATAGCGGTACGCAGGCTATCGGCAAACTCACGGTCTGTATCTAATATTTCTGAAGCCCGGACACAATTCGACAAGATCTCGTAGGCCAGTTCACGGTCACAGGCAGGCATCATGGAAGCAACCATTTCTTCACCACCTGCTGTACGGAACCAGTTTTCGGGTGAGATGCTCGGTCCTGTCATCAGATAACCACTCTTCGGGTCTTTTGCCAAGAAATCCAAAATGAACTGTGCATTACCTTTCAAAAGCGGATAGGCAGTTTCGGCCAGGTATTGCTTATCTTGTGTAAATTCGTATTGTGTCCAAAGATGAGAAGCAATCCATGAGCCTGCCATAGGAAACAGTCCCCAAATAATCGTGCTGGATGCGGGAGTATATCCCCATACATTAGCGGTGGTATGGGCAGTCCAGCCTTTACATCCGTAGACCACTTCAGCAGTCTTCGCACCGTGATGAGCTAAATCCTTTATATAGGTAAAGAGGGGGGCATTACATTCGGCAAGATTACCGACATTGGCTGCCCAATAATTCTGTTCAGTATTGATATCCAAATGATAATCATTCGTCCACCCCATATTACAAGCCTTGTTATCATTAAAGAAACCTTGCAAAGCTATGGGCAGGGGAGAGTTCTCGCGCGAACTGGCAATGGTAAGATAACGACCATACTGGAAGAACAAGGCATCCAGTCCGGTATCGGTCTTGCCTTCCTTCACTTGTTTCCAACGGACATCCGTAGGCATCGCCCGGTTAGCGTCTTGCCCGAAATGGATAGAAACACGATTGTACAACGTATTATAATCCTTTATATGCGCCTGCTTCAATTCATCATAAGATTTAGCTGCAGCCTTCTCCACACCGTCAGCACAAAGAGTCTTGTAATCAGGACTTTTATAATCAGTACGCACATCGACAATCAAAGTCACGGCATCAGCTTCTTTGATACTTACCCCAGACTGTTCCATCTTTACCTCTCCGTTATCGGCCAAAACGGCTATTCTTCCTTCAAAACAGACTCCGCCCGGACCATGCAAAGGAAAATCTACTTTTCCGGTAAACACCAATTGGTTATTTTCTACAGAAAGATCAGCTTGACGCATCAAATCCAATCCCATGTTCATAGTAATGGACTTTTGCTTATCAGCGGTCAAGCGGAGTACGAGAACATTATCCGGGTTTGTAGCAAAATACTCACGTTTATAGTTCACACCACCGGAGTTGAAAGAAACGCTGCTGACAGCCTCATCCAAGCTTAACGAACGGCGGTAGTCGGTCACTTTACCTTCGGGGTAAATGAATTGCATCTTCAAATCTCCAATGGGAAGATGAGTTCCGAAAGAAGTCTGGTTGCCATGAAGATTATCTCCGGCTATACGGTTTCCTTCCGATAGTTTTCCCTCAAAAAACAACTTTCTGAGCTGGTTCATTTTCTCCCGTCCGAAAGGTTTGTTCTGGTTCTCATTGTACTGGCCGGACCACATTGTCGATTCATTCAATGCCAGTTTCTCTTCCTCTATTCCACCATAAGTCATAGCTCCCAAACGCCCATTACCGATAGGTAAAGATTCCATCCAAACTTTTGCCGGTTGGGCATACCACAATTCTGTAGTTTCACAGGAATCAGTTGCACTCTGGCATCCGGAAAGGGCCAAAGCCATTGCTGCTAAATAAGTCTTAAAATGTTTCATATTTTTCATGATTAATAGTTTCTTCTGAAACAAAAGTAGATATACCTCTCCCATTAGGTAGAGAAAAACTCGCCATTTTTAGACTCTTTTGCTTCAATCGTAACCTATAAAAGGGAGTTATTCAACATTTAGAAATCTTTCCCGGCACAAATTCCAACACTTCACCATTTGTTATCATTTTCCCGGTGAGGCAGTCATAACAAACTCCAATATTCCGCCCTTCATGATATCCTGATGAGTAATATAATTCTTCGTATATTTTTCACCATTCAGTTTCATGGAACAGATATAAACCTCATTGTCCTCCTTACGCGGAGCTTTTACCGTAAAAGTCTTTCTACCGGGTAACTGAATGACAGCTTCTTCCAACATAGGAGTACCAATAACGTACTCCCCACTTACCGGATTTACCGGATAAAAGCCAAGTGCTCCAAACACATACCAAGCAGACATCTCTCCACAATCATCATTTCCGGCATAACCTGAAGAAGAATCGTTATACAGTTCATTCATGATATACGCCACGTATTTCTGTGTTTTCCAAGGTTCCCCCGCACAAGCATACAGATAAGCCACATGATGACTCGGTTCATTACCATGCGCATACTGTCCTACAAAACCGGAAGCATTGTCATTCAATGCACCACTTTGGTAGCTAACCGTAAAGAATGTATCCAACTTTGCGACAAAGGCTTTGTTCCCCCCTGTCAGTGAAATCAAATCGGGGATATTCTGGGGTACATACCAAAAGTATTGCCAAGCATTCCCTTCAGTAAAAGGATAACCTCCATTCGCCCCATACTTATAAGGGTCAAATGGCTCAATCCACTCACCCTTATCATTCTTAGGCTGGAAGAACCCGGTTTTAGAATTGAACAAATTCCGATAGAAAGCAGATCGTTTCATAAAATGATTATAATCCTTTTCTTTTCCCAATCGCTTAGCCAACTGTGCGACACACCAATCATCAAAAGCCTGCTCCAAAGTAATAGAAACAGATTGTGTCTGAATATTCTCCGGCATATATCCATATTTCTCCCATACTTCAAAAGGAGAGTTCGGATGAGACACGATAGAACTATTAAAAACCGCTTCATAGGCTTTCTCTTCATCCACCCCGGCAACACCCTTCAGAACAGCATCCACAATGACAGGAATGGAGTGGTTGCCAATCATACAATAATTATCCTGTCCCCATAATTGCCATACAGGCAAATAGCCATAATAATCGTATTGCCTCATCATGCTCTTAACAAAATCGGGAATGCGGTGCGTGTGTATCAAAGTATAAAGTGGATGGGCGGCCCTGAAAGTATCCCATAAAGAAAAAGTAGAATAATGCACCTCCCCTTTTGCCACAGAACGAGTGACGTAATCGGATGCCATATATTCACCATTAACATCACTCATCGTATTGGGTTGTACCATAGTGTGATATAAAGCCGTATAAAAAATCTTTTTCTGCAAATCGGTACCTTGAATGATAATCTTCTTCAATTCTTTCTCCCAACTAGTTTCGGCAGCACGAGCAATATATTCAAAGTCCCATCCGGGGACCTCAGTTGCCATATTCAACCGGGCATTTTCAATGGAAACCGGAGATAAAGCGACTTTACATATCAATTCTTTATTCCACTTCTTATCGAAGCAAAACAATCCACGCAGTTCCGTACCATTAATGACAGGAGTATTCTCATACATCCGATTGCCATCATATAACTGATTGGATAGGATCGGTTGGGAAAATTCAAGATGAAAATAAATCTTTCTCAGCTTTGCCCATCCCGTAATAATACGATATCCCTCTACTACGGTAGGAGAAACCATGCGGAGTTGTGATTGAATAATCCGGCGGTTCCAACTCCCCTTATTTGCCGAGTGGTCCAAATCCAACCATAATTTCAACTGGTCACCATCAGAACAGGTATAGCGATGCACTCCTACGTGTACAGAAGCCGTCAACTCCGCTTGAATCTTCTCATCTTTCAATAATACCTGATAATAGCCCGGACGCGCCTGTTCGTGTTGATGAGTGAAAGTCGATTTCCTTTTATCACTGATGGTAGGGAATAGAAGTATATCTATAAAATCAGAAGCACCGGTTCCGCTTAAACGCGTATGACTGAAACCATAAATAATAGAATCATTATAATCATATCCTGAAGCTTGCGCCCAATCAGGAGCTTCACGAGTGTCGGGACTCAACTGCACCATACCAAAAGGAACAGTAGCTCCCGGATAATTATTCCCAGAAAGACTAGATTGAACAGCACCGGTTCCAATAAACGGATTAACCCAACGAGTAAGATTCTGGGCGCTAATACAATTTACAGAAAGAATAAAAGCAGCCAATAAATTAACAAGTCTTTTCATCATAGATTTAAGTTTCATTTATTGGCAAAATTAGTATATCCACGCTCCCCAAACAGATAAATTTTCGTCTATTTTAGCTTCATTTGCTTCATAAAGTCCGGTTTCTTAGCCTCATCACCACAAAATATTACAATTATCCCGTTTTATTCCAATTCATTTACCGCCAACAAGGACTACTCTAACATTTTCCAAATAAAACTTATAAATTCAGGAATGTTACCCCAATTATCATATTTTTTTCACCTATTTTTCTATATTTGTGCATTATTCCATCACACAAACGTAAAGACAAATGGACCAAACCTTGCTAAAATACTGGAAAGCCTGCCTTCAAGATGCAGAACGCAAAGCCATTGCTCCCAAAGGAGCACGAATCACCTTAAACATCGGTGATAAAATACTTAAATTCGTTCCTCTCAAAAGTATTCCTGTTATTTTCCCTGATTGGAAAGCAGAAGATAGCAATGAAAAACAAAAAGTAATGATTGCTCCTTGTATTCTTTTGCCCGAATTTGAAAACGGCTGGACTTCCCAATCAGAAAGACCGGAATATCCCTTTTTGATTACTGCCACCATGTTGCCTGACGGTAAACTAACCGTATGCGAGAACGAATCAGACAGAATTCCAATCTTTATTCGTAAATTTTTGGAACCCAATGCAGCCAATGACCGCACCATAACCTCTCTTCCAAAAGTAGACCGACTACTATCCGATTTCAATACAGAAATTACAGAATGGGAAACCTATTGGCGAGCATGCGAACAGCTTTTCAAAAAAGCAACCGGCAAAACTTTCAGAACGATGAATTACCATGATAATCCAGAAATCATTATCATAAAAGCCTCCGAACGTAATATGGCACAGCCCATAATCACACTATATGACAAGCTCTTAAAAGATAACGATACCACTCCGCATCCTTTGTTGAATTTATTGATACAGACCAAACCAACCAACGTTCTTCCCAGTCCAACCACCCGAAAAGTTTATTGCAACCGAGAACATTGGGCACAAATGAGTGGCGACTTCCCTTTGTCTGTATCTCAACGCGAAACACTGGCAATGTATACTACACCGGAATGTACTGATATTTTTGTCGTCAACGGCCCTCCGGGAACAGGAAAAACTACTTTCCTGCAAACAGTCATAGCAAACAGACTTGCCCATAATATCCTAAACAATCCGGAAGAACCGGAAATTATAGTTGCAAGTTCAGCTAATAATCAGGCGATCACCAATATCCTGAAAGATTTCAAAGCGGAAACAACTAATGACACGGCACATCCCCGGTTATCCAACCGCTGGCTACCCGAACTAGATACGTTAGGCTTATATCTGTCAGGAAAAAAAGAACTACAAGAACAATACAAAATGATGTTCAACCCCATGGGGGATGGATTTCCAGCAACATACGATACTCCCGAACGTCAAGAGGAATACAAAAACTTTTATCTACAATGTTTCAATAACTTTTTTGGAAAAGCCTATCAAGATGAAACAAAATGCCAACAATTCCTCCGTAAGGAAATGCAAGCTCTCCAAAAAAAGATTATCTTCTGTATCCAAGCTGCCGAAACAACAGAATATGGAAACCGGAAGGAAAACAATATATTACAGAAGTTTATCCGCAAATTCCATGAGCCATTACCCTCCTATGACAAAGTAATAGAACAGTGGGCTTTGACAGAAGAATTCAAAGAACGTTACGAAAAGATCAGTTCCAACCCTGAGTATGGCAACTTGCCTTATACAGAAGACATGGCAGTAAGACTGGATATCAGTTATCGGTATCAAATGTTCTGGTATGCCATACATTATCGGGAAGCCGAGTTTATTCACCGGTTAAGCAAGTGCGATGAAGGTAAACAGCGTACACAGGAAGCCTATACCCAAAGACTAAAACGTCTGGCTTGTGTAATGCCTGTTTTCATCTCTACTTTCCACTCCCTACCCAAGTATATGACCTATGCGGAGAACGGAAAATGGGATGTTCCCTTATACAATGGAATAGACCTGCTGATTGTAGACGAATCCGGACAAGTTTCACCCGAACTTGCCGTTCCCTCCTTCAGTTTGGCCAAACAAGCGATTTTAGTAGGCGATATTCAACAAATAGAACCCGTATGGTCCATTTCTGATGAATATTCATTCATTAATTTAAAGAATCTGGGCATTGTTTCCAACCAGTCCTCGGAAAAATACCGTTTCTTGGAGAACAACGGTTTCCTTTCTTCTTCCGGAAGTATAATGAAACTGGCACGTAAAAGCTGTAATTTTACAGTAAAAGGTGAAAAAGGAGCTTTTCTGACCGAACACAGACGATGCGTAGATTCCATTATTGCTTATTGCAATGATTATGTTTACCACGGCAGGTTACTTCCTAAAAAAGGTAACGAAGTAAAATACAAGTCCCTCCCCTCTAAAGGATATGTACACATCAACAGTTACAGCAGCCCCGGAAAAACAGGAAGCCGCCTCAACCGGGCTGAAGCGGAAGCTATTGTCTGTTGGCTGGAGCTGGAAAAAGATAATTTGGAAAAGACCTATAAAAAGCCTATTCATGAAATTGTAGCCGTAGTAACTCCTTTCAAAGCCCAAGAGGCCGAAATACGGCATCAAATACAAAAAATATCAGGAAATGAGAAATATAAAGAGATGATTATCGGCACAGTACATTCCTTGCAAGGTGCCCAATGTCCGATTGTTCTTTTTTCAACAGTCAACTCTCCTGAAGACCATTCTCTTTTTATGGAGCGTGATGGAAAATACAATATGCTCAATGTAGCGATATCACGCGCCCAGCATCATTTCATTGTTTTTGGCAACATGAATATTTTCCATCCGGAAGAAAATACTCCGGCAGGGAATATGGCTAAATGGCTTTTCGATGCTCCATCCAACGAGATTTCCAACAACTTTATTTACCAACAGGAAATCCCACTGTGCACCTACCACCCCACCCTTCGTCTGTCCACCACAGAAGAGCATGTTCAGACTCTTCGTCAAGCTTTTGAGAAAGCAAGACGCCGCCTGCTGATTGTATCTCCATTCATATCTATCCATGCCATAGAAAACGACCAGCTGATTCCGTTGATACGGCACACGGTACAACGAGGAGTTAATGTCACAATCTACACCGATTCGTCCCTAGATTATGATATGAAAAATAAACATTTACTCAGTCATGCCAAGGATGGACGGAACGCATTGATAGAAAGTGGTGTAACCCTCATTGAAGTAAAAGGTATCCACAATAAATCGTTGGCTATTGATAACCATACATTAATCGAAGGCTCTTTCAACTGGTTGTCTGCCAATCGCCACAAAGAATACTCCCGCCACGAATGTTCCATCATTGTATCATCTTTTCAAGCCGATGAATACATCAACAATCTAATAAAGGAACTAGAAAGCAGAGAGAAAACCTTTCAATCCCTATCTAAGACTACAATCTATCTTGACATTGACCAAAAACATCCGGGGTTCTTTACAAAAGAATCTTTTAATGATTGTACAGAAGAAGATATTTGCCGTATAAAACAAAAAGTCCAAAAGTTAGGTATTCAGAAAACAGTCCTTCCACCTTATATCCGTAAACAACGTGAAACTTTCCCACGTGCTTATGAACCTTGGTGCACAGAAGAAAAGGAAATTATATGTGAGTTGATGCAGAAAACCAATCATCTTTCTATTTTTATAGAATGTCTGCAACGTACAGGACAAGCTATTCAAATTCAGATAGAAGGCAAAAACAATTGATTATAATCCTGAACTGATATCCTTTTTATGATATTCGGGAAACTTGGGAAACAAGAATCAGTCCCTATACAGAAGAGAGGAAAAGGCAAAAAGTAATTTGCCTTTTCCTCTCTTCTGTATAGCATATGCAACTCCTGTCAGAGTTCCTCATTTTTTGGAACACATCCAGGTCCATTTATGCCAAATACTCTCTAACGGTCCCTGCTTGTGTCCTTTCAACCACCACTTGCAGAACTGTACTTGCAACAAAAAGAGTACAAAACCAATAAACAAGCTCAACGTATACCCACAATACGGAGCCAGATAAAGTCCGAAGGGAAAATAAATAATAGCTCCGGCAATAGACTGGGTGATATAATTAGTCAGACTCATCTTGCCATAATAACGAAGATTTGATACAAAATCCTTGAATCTGTTCCGTTGATAAAGCAACACAAAAGAGGCAACCAGCACAAATGTAAAAGCAAACTTCTGCCACATATCAAAAGCCGTTCCGGCAGTTTGGCGAATGAGCTCACTGTCACTAGCCATAATCAGCTCTTTCAGTTGGAAAAGCGGAGCAAAAGCGATAGCGGAAATGATAAGAGCCTTCACCCAAAAACGAGTATGTTTTTCGGAAGTTACAAATAATTGTTTGCGTCCGATATACAACCCCATCAAGAACAAGCCGGCAGTCTGCCAGAAACGTCCTGCTCCAAAAGCCCAATATAAACTGGCTTTCTGACCAAAGGTCATATTCTTACCCAAAAACTCCCACAAGTTCCCCTCTTTGGTATATTCCGCCACTTCTTTATACATCGCGCCCACTCCCCAATCGGGCAAAGTATGAGAAGGATCAAACAGACCTACTATATAATGATACCACTCAACGGGCTGCAATAGAAACAAAATAGCTGTAACAAGTATGGCACAGTCACTCCACTTACGCACCACGAACAATACGATTCCCACTACTGAGAACAGCAACAACACATCTCCTGCCGGAAAAAAAGCTGCATTCAGCGTAGCAAAAGCTACCAATAACAGCAAACGCCACAGAAAACGATAACCAAAATCTTTTCCTTTACGCTGCTGGTTAGCCGACTGAATATAAAATGTAAATCCAAACAGCAAAGCAAAAATGGCATACGATTTTCCAGCCAATAAAGTAAATGTAACATTGAATACCCCGTCATTCAGTATATTCAGCCATGCAGGCTGGTCTACCGGATAAACCGGAAAGATGAAATGTTCCAAACTATGCACTAAAAGAATTGCCATGACTGCAAATCCCCGTAAAGCATCCACCACCTCAACGCGTGGCAGTTTTTCTGATAATTGTTTTTCCATGAACCAGTTATTATTGTTTGTTTAAAATTCGTTTTACCCAGCGGTTAGCCGGTTTCTCAAAATAATAATAAGAAAGCAGGCTCAGCCCGATAGTGACTGCAAAGATAAGCGGAATACTGATATACAGACTGATATGCCAATCGTATGTTTGCGCCAACTGCACATAAGCAAACAGTATCCACAAATGAATCAGATAAAAGCTATAACTGATATCACCGCCTATGACCAGATATTTATTGGATAGAATACGGGAAAGGAATCCTTTCTGCAAAGAGAATATCAACAGAACTAACGAAATCGGCATCCAATAATAGCAGGAGTACCGATACACTTTCGGCACCAAATCCGCTGAAATCATGTAAAACAGCAGGAAGATACATACCGCCCCTACTTCGAGCAATGACGCTGTAAAGAAAGACAGCTTTTTGGAACGGCACCATTCATAAACCCGATAAAGCAACATTCCTACCAGAAAATCGGGGAAACGTGCCAATGGATTCACATACCAATAACCGCGGATGTTCGCCTCATCCGTCATTGACATCAAAACAGGAACTACCACAGCGCATACTAAAAGCGCTCCTATCAATTTCTGTTTTTTAGCAAAAAGCAACGCTAAAAACGGAAACAAGAAATAAAACAACTGCTCACACCCCAAACTCCAGGAAGGACTGTCGAAATAAAAGAAGTAATCCATCCGGGGAACAAAAGGGTGCAAAAGGAACAGCGCAGGAATAAAATGTTTCAATCCTTCCCCCCAACCCATCGAGTTCAATAGATTACCTATCACGGCCACTCCCAATAAGGTCGCTATATGCAATGGATAGATACGGGCGATTCGTGCCACCCAAAACTGGCGTTTCGACACTTTCCGCTCCACCAGCTTCTGCTGATAATTATAAGCGATAATAAAACCACTCAATATAAAGAAGAAACTCACGCCTACAAAACCCTCTTTATAGAAATGAGTTGAAAAGGTGGAATCAACGACATAACAATGCGCCCCGAAAACCATCAGCGCAAAAAAGAGCCGTAAGGAAGTTAATGTATTAATCATAGTAGCATTCTTTTCTCAATTGAATGTAAAGGTACATTTCTTTTCCGAACTATTTATTCACATAGAACGGAAAAACAGATTGGACCGCATTATTCACCAATAAATAAAAATATCATCCAATAACCTTATATCACGAACGGGCTTATATCACGCAACAAAATCATATCTTTCACAGAAGCGACGTATTGTTTTTCTGACTCGACAGTGGGCAAGTTGTACAATTCGGACAAACCGCCTTTCTGTAAATAGGTCAAATAAGAAGCCCGGCCGGCAAGTTGCTGCATCAACTGTAAATATTCAGCATAACTATAGGGCAATATATGAAATTCCACATAACGTCCCCACAAAATTGCCAATCTTGTCGGTATAAGCTTTCCGTTCCAGTCCCAATTGATACGTATTTCCGCCCCAAAGGTTATACTTTTCTAAAGCTTTCCATTTATCGTCCATGCTCGAATCTTTTCCCACAAAGATAGTTTTTTTCGATTATACTCGGAAAAACATATCTATCTCAAACTGAATTAAAGAAAACGAATACAATCCGGCAGTATGTAAAATTTAACAAATTACTTAAACAAGCAAACTATTATTTTCCTACATTTGTTACCAGTGAAACTTTAAATACGAAAGAACATGAAAGCAAATCCTGTATTTAGTTTGTACATCCCTACCAAATTAGTATTTGGTTGCGGAGAAATCAAGAAATTATCCAGTGAAAAATTACCGGGGAAAAAGGCACTAGTCGTCATCTCATCCGGAACTTCCATGCGGAAATATGGGTATCTGGAAAGAGTACTCGCCCAATTAAGACTGAATAATGTAGAAACACTGGTTTACGATAAAATCCTTCCCAACCCCATCAAAGAACACGTCATGGAAGCAGCCGCCATCTGCCGGGAAGAAAAATGTGACTTTGTAGTAGGCCTGGGAGGCGGAAGTTCCATCGACTCCGCCAAAAGTATAGCTGTTATGGCCTGCAACGACGGTGACTACTGGGATTATGTATCAGGGGGTAGTGGCAAAGGACGCCCCGTAACCAAAGCACTTCCCATTATCGCCATCCCTACCACCGCCGGAACCGGAACGGAAATGGATCCATGGACAGTGATTACCCACGAAACGGCTCAAGAAAAGATAGGCTTCGGTTGCCAGCTGACCTTCCCTACCTTATCTATTGTAGACCCGGAACTGATGGTTTCCATTCCCCCACACCTCACCGCCTATCAAGGGTTCGATGCATTCTTCCATGCCGCAGAAGGTTTTATCGCCAATTGTGCAACACCCATCAGTGATCTTTACGCCTTAGAAGCCATCCGTCTGATCTACAAATATCTGCCAGTAGCCGTAGCCGACGGAAAGAATTTGAAGGCACGCGCCAAAATAGCTTGGGCCAGCACCTTGGCAGGCATGGTGGAGGCCACTTCCAGTTGTACTTCCGAACATTCATTAGAACATGCCATGAGTGCTTATTATCCACAACTTCCTCATGGAGCAGGACTCATTGCCTTGTCTGAGACATACTTCGAAACTTTCCGGCATGACTGTACAAAACGTTACATGAAAATGGCTGAAATGATGACCCAGAAAAAGAGCAACCGTCCGTCCGATTTCATTGATGCATTGATTACACTGCAAAAAGAATGTAAAGTACATTCTATCAAACTGAGCGAGTTTGGCATCCAATCCGAAGATTTCCCCAAATTTCTGCAAAATGCAAGAGATACGATGGGAGGACTGTTCACTCTCGACCCACGCCCGATTACAGACGAAGAAATCCTGCATATCTTTAAAAAGTCTTATAAATAATGGATAAAGAACTAGACCTTGCCGTAACCTGTTACGGCAAGGTAAAACCATTGAAATATGATTTGGTCCTCCTCCCTTGGGGGGCTACCGAACCGCATAATCTGCACCTGCCTTATCTGACAGACTGTATTCTGAGCCACGACATCGCACTAGATGCTGCTAAAATGGCAAAAACACATTACGGTATTCGTTGCATGGTCCTGCCTTACGTCACTGCCGGTTCACAGAATCCGGGACAACGCGGGCTGGATTTCTGCATCCACTATCGCTATGAAACGCAGAAAGCGATTTTAAGCGACATAGTTGCCTCTCTATACGCCCAAGGATACCGCAAAATGGTCATTATCAACGGACATGGCGGCAATACATTCAAAAGTATGATACGTGACTTGTCACTGGACTATCCCGACTTCCTGATAGCCAGCAGCGAATGGTTTGCCTTTGTCCCTGCTAAAGAGTACTTTGATGAACCGGGTGACCATGCAGATGAATTGGAAACTTCTGTTATGATGCATTATCATCCGGAATTGGTAAATCTGGATGAAGCCGGAGATGGAAATTATAAGAAGTTCGCTTCGCAAATGCTGAATGAAAAAGTGGCATGGATTCCAAGAAACTGGCAAAACGTTTCGCAAGATACCGGTATAGGCAATCCTAAAAAAGCAAGTGCCGGAAAAGGGAAGAAATACGCCGAAGCAGTCGTTGCAAAATATGCACTGTTATTTGAGGAATTGGTACATAAAGAGCTTTATTAATGATTCATCACTCAAGAAGACCATCTGACCTTTTTTAACGATGGTCTTCTATGTTTATATCACCTCCGTTTCTTCGTTATTAGATATATTTTCAGCTACCTTAGTTATACTTGCCATCCAAAGTCCATACATATCCATATAAATATATGTATAACCATCGACTATGAAAAGAATAAATTTCCCCATGTGCCCATAAACAAACCACTCCCTGCACTATCTGCACAAGGATACTTCACCAAATAATTTATTTCATCCCCAAAGGCTGAAATAAAATTCATTTAACAAAATAAAGAGATTTCCTTTATAGGATAAGTTCTATCAGAACTATTCCGTGTCCATAAAGGGAAAATAGATTGTATTTTATTTTATTTAAGAAGGAATTTTAAAAGGATTTTTCTACTGAATTTCTACTGTTATGCTACTTTGAGGCGGAAAAAGATAAAAGATATCCCTTTTTATATACTTTTATTTAGCTTATTTATCCGTGAATATTGACTGTTTCATACATTTTGTGTTATATATCAAAAAATAATTTTATAATTAAAGTTGATTTAATAAAAAATATTCTATATTTGCGATGTGATATAAACTTAATTTAAGAATGTAGTTCTGATAGAACTTCAAACAGTAACTTTAAAAACAAATCTATGAAGAAAACCTTATTCATGCTTTTTTGCCTGTTATGCTCCATAGGAGCCATGGCACAAAAGAAAACAATCACGGGTGTGGTCACAGACGCCACAGGTGAAGCGGTTATTGGCGCCAGTATTGTAGAAACAGGCACCACGAATGGTACAGTTACCGACTTAGATGGTAATTTTACACTTTCCGTAGCCAATGATGGCAGTATCAGAGTATCATTTGTCGGTTATCAGACACAAACTTTAAGCGTAAAGGGAAAGTCAACTTTTAAAATAGCATTGAAAGAAGACTCAGAAATGCTCCAAGAAGTTGTTGTAACCGGATATGGCGGCAAACAGTTGCGCACAAAAGTAACCAACTCCATTTCCAAGGTAAAAGAAGAAACATTAAAACAAGGACTTTATTCCAATCCGGCACAAGCCTTATCAGGAGCCGTAGCAGGTCTATCCGTCAGCCAGACTTCCGGTAATCCGGGAGCAGCTCCTACCTTGGTACTTCGAGGAGGTACTAATTTTGACGGTTCAGGTTCACCTCTAATCCTGGTAGACGGCCAAGTACGCGGTTCTTTAAGTGACATTAACCCGGCCGATATTGAATCCATGGAAGTATTAAAAGATGCCGGCGCCACCGCCATCTATGGCGCCCGAGCCAATGACGGTGTAGTACTAGTCACTACCAAACGAGGCAAAGAGGGAAGTACACGTGTAGAACTTTCGGCCAAACTAGGCTGGAACTACTTCCACAACTCTTATAACTTTATGAATGCGCGTGATTACATTTACTGGATGCGCACTGGTTACATGAATGCTTACACGGGAGACATGAAACATCCAGACGGATCGGCCGTACAAGGATGGTCTTCACTGACCGGTCTGACTGGTGCCACTCCTTATGGAACAGGCAACAAATATTGGGCAGATGATGACAAGACAATCCCGCTGAATGGAAACGAAAACAGCCAGGCTATATGGAGTACCATGAAATATTCGGACGATCTGGCTTTCCTGCTCAACCAAGGATGGGAAACCATGACTGATCCTATTTATGGAGACCAACTGATTTTCAAGAATACAGATATAGCGGATTTCAATATCAATTCCCCATCTTTCTCACAAGACTACAACCTGAGTGTAAGCGGAGGAAATGAAAAGGGAAACTACTATGCAGGTTTGGGATACAACCATAGTGAAGGTACAGCCGTAGGAAACAAGTACCAACGTATCACTTTCACATTCAATGCCGATTACAAGCTGAAACCATGGTTAACCTCCAACTCCAGCTTCAACTTTGCAGATGCAACCTGGAACGACCTTCCTCCTACCCAAAGCGCAGAAGCCAACTACTTCTCACGCGTTTTATCATTACCTCCCACTTTCCGTGGATATAATGCTGACGGTGAAATGCTTTTGGGACCCAATTCAGGCGACGGAAACCAACAAATCAATTTTGACAAGTTTGTCCGTGACAACAATACAGACAAGTTCACCATGAACCAATCTTTTACCGCAGATATCATGAAAGGACTCTCATTAAAAGTGAACGCCATCTGGTTCTATTCAGAAGAAAAATATGAAGCTTTCAACAAAGATTATTTATCTTCTCCCGGAAACTGGGTAACCTCACACAGCACCTCGGCTTCCTACGGGCGCACATTGGACCAAACTTATAATGCAGTGTTAAACTACAACTATCAAATAAACAAAGACCACTATCTGGATGCCATGGCCGGCTTCGAGTACTACGACTCATATTATAAAGGTTTCAGTGCCTCAGGATCGGGAGCTCCCAGTGACGCTTTCGGTGATTTGGAATATACCAGTGATGACAAAGGCAAACGCAGCATAGACTCCTCACACAGCCGCCAGCGTATCATGTCATTCTTCGGTCGTGTAAATTATGACTACCAGTCAAAATACTTGCTGTCTTTTGTTCTAAGACGGGACGGCTACTCCAAACTGGCCAAAGACAATCGCTGGGGTGTCTTCCCCGGAGTATCTACCGGATGGGTGTTCTCCAAAGAAAAATTTGCCAGTGAATGGGCCGATATCATCTCATTCGGTAAATTGCGTGCCAGCTTCGGTCTGAATGGTAATGTAAACAAAGATTTTGTAGGAAACTACACAGTACAAGGTGCTTATGCAGGCAGCAAATACAACGGCAACGCTTACTTCCTGTTGAACAACCTTCCTAATCCCTACTTGAAATGGGAGAAGTCAAGAACTTTCGAAATCGGTCTGGATCTAGGCTTTCTGGCCAACCGTATCAATGCCAATTTGACTTACTACAACCGACTGACCAGTGACAAGTATGCCAACATCACCATCCCGTCTACTTCGGGTGTTTCTTCCTTTACCTCCAACAATGGTAAGTTCCAGAACCAAGGCTTTGAATTCGAACTGGCATTCAAAGTTATCGACTCCAAAGACTGGAAATGGAATCTGAACTGGAACGGCGCATTAAATAAAAACAAAGTAGTGGCATTGCCCGACAACGGTCTGGAAAGAAACCGTCAAAATGCATTTCAAGTATATACCGGACGCCAGCTGGAGGACGGAAGCTATGAAAAAGCATGGGTAGGCGGTTATCAGGAAGGACAACGTCCAGGTGATTTGTACATGTTCGTAGCCGAAGGAATCTATCGTTCCGAAGATGAAATACCAGGAGGGCTGATCGACTTGTCAAGTGGTAACAACGGCTCAAGCAACCGTCCCCTTTACGGAGGTGAGGAAGGATATAACAAACTGACAGCCAATCAAAAAGCGAACTCCCTCCGCATCCAGCCGGGTGATGTGAAATGGAAGGATGTAAACGGCGACGGCATCATCGACAATTACGACATGGTGAAAGTGGGCAACACTGTACCCAAATGGACAGGAGGTATCAATACTTCAGTCACCTGGAAAGACCTTACTTTATCAGCACGTTTTGACTATGCGCTCGGTTTCAAAGCGGTAGACTGGAAAACCATGTGGATCATGTCTTGCGCACAAGGTACTTATAATACCATTGCAGAAACCCACGACACCTGGTCACCCGAAAATCCCGGTGCACAATATCCTACTTATGTATGGGCCGACCAGTTGGGTAAGCGCAATTATTGCCGTCAATCCTCCATGTTTGCCTACAACGGTGACTATCTATCTTTCCGTGAAATAGCCTTGTCATATAATCTGCCAAGCAACTGGGTACGCAAAGCAGGACTAGGTTCAGTCATGCTCTCGTTAACCGGTCAGAACCTGGGTTACCTGACAGAAGCCAAACATTTATTCTCTCCGGAAAAGACGGACAACAATGGTGGATACCCATTGCCTCGCACTGTCATTCTCGGCGTAAACGTTTCTTTCTAAACTTATAAACTCTAACAGATTATGAAAAAAATATTCTATATCCTTTCAATATGTGTGATGACCATTCTCCAGCCGTCCTGTGATGCACTGGATCTGGCACCGGAAGATTATTATGGAGCCGGAAATTTCTGGAAAGAAGCTTCCCAGCCCAAAGCATTCATGTTGGGTCTGCACGCCCAATTAAGAAGTTACTATGACATGTTCTACACCTTGGGCGAACTCCGCGGCGGCACACAACGTGTGGGCACCTCCTCGCTGAACACCAGCTTGAACTATGCCGATATCCGGTCACAGAATATCTCGGAAGATATTCCCGGCATATCCAATTGGAACGGACTATACTCTCCTATCATGCAAGTAAACCATTTTATCCAAGAAGTAGAAAATGGGTGTACGTTTCTGGATGATGCGACCCGGAGCCGGTATTTGGGACAAGCGTATGGCATGAGAGCCCTGTATTACTTCATGCTATACAGAACTTTCGGGGGAGTACCTCTCATCACCAAAGTAGATATATTGGACGGCAAGCCATCGGCAGACAAATTCTATGTAGAACGCGCCACACCCGAAGCCACGATGGAATTTATCAAAGCAGATATTAATAAATCCGAAAACTATTTCGGAAATAACACCTCCTTTGATGCATACGACTGGTCACGCTATGCCACTTTAATGCTTAAAGCAGAAATCTATATGTGGGCAGCGAAAGTATCCATCACCGGATTCACAGCAACCGGGGCAACCGATTTACAGACTGCCAAGACCGCCTTATCCGGAATCATAGGACATTTTGAATTAATGGACAACTTTGCCTCCATCTTCTCATGCGACAATAAAAAGAACGCTGAGATTATCTTCGCCATGCCGTTTGTAGAGGGTGAGGCCAGCAATGACGGAAGCAGATTCCTTTATCAGGATGCTGTATTTCTGGGGCAGGCACATGGTCGTGACGGTAAAGTAATTGAAAAAGACACCTTAAATTTGAAAGGTACCGGTGGGGTATTCCGTGACGAGTACACAGAAGATTTCTGGAAAACGTTCAAAGAAGGAGACAGCCGTCGTGATGCCACATTCATGGAGTATTACATGAAAAATGATAATGGTACGCTCAGCGAATTCGGATGCGTAATGAAAAAACGTATAGGTACAATCAATTCCAATGACAACCGCATTTATATTTCGGACATCCCTGTTTACCGCTATGCCGATGCGTTACTAATGATGGCGGAAATTGAAAACGGATTGAACAACCCTTGTGCTTCGTATATCAACGAAGTACGCAAACGTGCATACGGAGACACCTTTGAAGAAAACAAATACACGGAAGGCAGCTATGCGGAAAATGAACTAGCCATTTTGCAGGAACGGGACAAAGAGTTTGTCAGTGAAGGCAAGCGCTGGTTTGACGTATTGCGTATGCACGATGCATCCGGACGTTCTTTGGTCTTTTCTGCCGATGCCAACTATCCGGGCACAAATCCTATCCTCGGTACAGAAGAAGCATATAAAATGCTTTGGCCGGTTAATATCGGTACTTTGAATGTGAATCCGTTATTAACTCAAACTCCGGGATACGGGAAAAAATAAGCCAAATCCTCCTGTTTATTTTTCAGGACAGATGTTTTAACATAGAAAAATAAAGGTGTGTCGTGAGATACACCTTTATTCATTATGCATATAGTTGATAAAACATCAACAACACAAAAAATCAATAACTATTTCCGTTCTTTTGACAGCTCCTCCAATGTTTTTTCCTCGTACCTGCAAATGGCCTTCTTATAATCCTCGGAAATCAATTTCGGTTCTTTGGTAGCCAGGTCATAACCTACCATCACCGTGCGGCACTCACACTTCACCTCATGGGTATCCGTAGTCACGGCACGCTGCAACAAAGTAAAACTCTTATGCCCCAAATGTACCACAGCCGTTTCTATCACCAGATGATCCGAGAAAAATACCGGCATAAAGAAGTTTGCATTGATATTGGCCACCACAATAGCCAGCTTACTCCAGTCGGCACTGCCAAATACATCTTTTATATAAGTAGTCTTTGCCAAATCATACAAAGAAAAGTAAACCGAATTGTTCATATGACCAAACTGGTCCACATCGCTGAATCGTATCTGCACCGGCATAGTATGCCTGAATTTTATATCCTCTGCCATAGTTAAGCTTATTAAAATCGTTCAAATATAACACTTTTCTCAATAATTGAACCCTAAATGACAGATTATTCTTAATTTTGCTGCGAAATAAATGAATATGTAATTTTAATAACAATATAAACATGGATAAGAAGTATAGCAAGGAGACCTTATGCGTACAGGCAGGCTGGACTCCGAAAAAAGGCGAACCGCGCGTTTTGCCTATTTATCAAAGTACCACATTCAAGTATGACACCAGCGAACAGATGGCGCGTCTGTTCGATCTGGAAGATTCGGGATATTTCTATACACGCTTGCAAAACCCCACCAATGACGCCGTCGCCGCAAAAATCGCAGCATTGGAAGGTGGTGTGGGTGCTATGCTGACCTCGTCCGGCCAGGCTGCCAACTTCTATGCCATTTTCAATATCTGTCAGGCAGGCGACCACTTCGTATGCTCGTCTACCATCTACGGAGGTACATTCAACCTGTTCGGCGTCACGCTGAAAAAACTGGGCATCGAGTGTACCTTCATTGACGCCAATGCATCCGAAGAGGAAATAGACCAAGCTTTCCGCCCGAATACCAAAGCGTTATTCGGCGAAACCATCTCCAATCCGAGCATCGATGTGCTGGACATCGAAAAGTTCGCACGTATCGCACACAAGCACGGTGTGCCTTTGATTGTGGACAACACCTTCGCCACTCCCATCAACTGCCGCCCGTTTGAATGGGGAGCGGATATCGTCACACATTCTACAACCAAATACATGGACGGTCATGCCACCAGTGTAGGAGGCGCCATTGTGGACAGCGGCAACTTTGACTGGGAAGCCCATGCGGACAAATTCCCCGGTCTGACCCAGCCCGACGAGTCTTATCACGGACTGACTTATACCAAAGCGTTCGGCAAAATGGCTTACATAACGAAAGCAACCGCCCAACTGATGCGTGACCTGGGCTCCATCCAGTCTCCACAGAATTCCTTCTTACTGAATCTGGGATTGGAAACCTTGCATCTGCGTGTTCCCCGTCATTGCGAAAACGCACAGAAGGTGGCCGAATGGCTGGAAGCCAACCCAAAAGTGAAATGGGTGAACTATTGCGGACTGAAAAGCAGCAAATACTATGATCTGGCACAGAAATATATGCCAAACGGCTCGTGCGGTGTCATCGCTTTCGGCTTGAACGGAACCCGTGAGGAAGCGATAGAATTTATGGACAGGCTGAAATTCATCTGCATCGTAACCCATGTGGCCGACGCACGGACCTGCGTACTGCATCCCGCCAGCCATACTCACCGCCAGCTCACCGACGAGCAGTTGCGCGAAGCGGGAGTAGCTCCGGACTTGATTCGTCTTTCAGTGGGCATCGAGAATGTAAACGACATCATAGCCGACATTGAGCAAGCTTTACAATAAGACGAAACGGATGAAAAGAATCATTATCATTGGCGCCACTTCCGGCATCGGACTGGAAGTGGCGCGATGCTATCTGAAAGACGGCTGGCAGGTAGGCGTGGCAGGACGTAGAGAAGAAGAACTGGAAAAAATCCGGTTATCCGCGCCCGGACAGGTATGTACTCAGACAATAGATGTCACCCGTGAGGACGCCCCTTTCTCATTGGAGCAACTGATTACTAAAATGGGAGGTATGGATGTGTTCTTGCTCAGCTCGGGCATAGGCAAACAAAATCTTTCACTTCAACCCGATATAGAATTACAAACCGCCGCCACCAATGTTTCGGGATTCATACGGATGGTCAATGCCGCCTATCACTATTTTGAGCAACGCGGGAAAGGGCATATAGCCGTAATCAGCTCCATAGCAGGCACCAAAGGGCTGGGATCCGCCCCAGCTTATTCAGCTACCAAGCGGTTTCAGAACACGTACATAGATGCATTGGACCAATTGGCACACATGAAGAAACTAAACATCTCCTTCACCGATATCCGTCCCGGATTTGTCGCCACTCCTTTGCTGAAAGATGATAAATATCCGCTGCTGATGCATACTTCCCAAGTGGCATCTCAAATTGTAAAAGCCATCTCCCGAAGGAAAAGAGTAGCCATCATAGACTGGCGCTATCAGTTTATCGTATTCTTCTGGAAATTGATTCCCGGATGGTTATGGGTGAGGCTGCCTGTGCGGAACCAATAATCCCCAGCCAATATCATTTCATAAGAAAAACCCCTTGTTCTCATCTTGAACTTGTGAAAGATTTGTAAACAAGGCGAGGGTTTCTTCATTCTACTCCCCGAAATTACCTGAATGAAAGGAATTGGTTAAAGGGACCGGCAAAGCCTGTGATCATGCTGATGAAAGATCAAACAGGCTATTGAATGATGCTTTCTTTGTAAAGCTGAACCTCTTTACAAACATAGAAACTTAAAAAAATTCTTTTCCCTTTGTAACAACTTTCCCGCTTCCCCCGTCTATCTGATTGAAAGCGCTTTCAAAAAACAATTTCAGTATGAACAAAAACAAAATAGAACCATGAAAAAGTTTGTATTTACTCTATTGCTAGTCTTCGTCTGCCATCTGGGCTACGCCCAAGGCATCAACGGTCTTTTCAATGAATTCGGCAGCGAAAAAAATGCCGATTGTGTCAAAGTATCTTCTTTCATGATGTCTCTTGGAAAAATGTTTGCCGGACACGATGAAGACGCTGAGATAATAAGAAAAATAAAGTCAATAAAAGTACTGGACCTGGAATCTTGTACGGCAAGCGTAAAAGAACGGTTCAACAAAAAAGTGAACAAACTGAATCTGAAAGGATATGATGAGCTGATGCGTGTAAACGATGAAGGCGAGAAAGTCCGCGTGCTGATGAAAACAAAAAAGGAAACTATCCGTGAACTGCTGTTTGTATGCACCGGAAAAGAAGACTGTACACTGGTACAGATAAACGGAAAATTCACAAAGGATGATATAGACAAATTAGTAAATCAGGAAACAGGAAAGAAGCATGGACGCCGCTGAGTTTAAGCAACAATTTCTACCTTACCACCGGAAACTCTACCGGGTAGCCTTCCGGCTGACGGGCAACCCTCAGGATGCGGAAGATATGGTGCAGGAAGCGTATCTGAAATTGTGGAACAAGCGCGATGAACTGGCGGACGTACTGAACACCGAAGCCTATTGTGTCACCCTCATCAAGAATCTGTGCTACGACGTCCTGCGCCGGAGCCAGCCGGATGAAGACGGACGCCCTCCCGAAGAACTGAACCTCCCCATGGACACCAACATAGCCCGGGAAATAGAACAGCGGGATGAAGTGAACCAGGTAAAACGGCTCATCGGCAGACTGCCCGAGCAACAAAAACGTGTGATTCTGCTTCGTGATGTCAATGATTGCTCCTTTGAGGAGATAGAGCAAGCCACCGGACTGAATGCCATCAACATACGTGTGTTGCTGAGCCGCGCCCGCAAAAAGATACGTGAACAATATAATGCAATAATGAACTATGAAAGTAAATGAAATAGAAAGACTATTGGCCCGGTATTACGATGGAGAAACCAGCGATACCGAAGAAAAGGAACTGAAACGCTTTTTTACCGAAGAGGACGTTCCGGCTCATTTACTTGCCGAGAAGGAAATCTTCATGCAACTGGCAGCACATCCCGCTCCCGAAATACCGGAAGGCCTGGAAAGCAGGCTGAGCCGCAAGATAGACGAATGGGACACAGGCGAAAGACGCACGCTGAAAATAAAAAAACATATACGGGCCCTCCGCTTGCAATGGATAGGAAGCATAGCCGCCAGCCTGCTCATCCTGCTCTCCGTAGGACTGTACCTATACAAGCCCTATCCGGCACCGCAAGATACCTGCGCCACCCCCGAAGAAGCATACGCACAGGCCCAGAAGGCACTTATCATGCTTTCCAGCAGCCTGAATAAAGGAATAGAAAAGGTGGAATCGGTGCAGGAAGCTACCGGAAAAATTCAAGAGAACGTAAACGAACAATTAAACCGATTAAATAACATAAAACAATGAAACGTACATATATCATTACTTTATTGCTCTCTCTGTGCTCACTGTTCACCTACGCACAGGACAGTTTTTTCGACAAGTTCGCTGATATGGAAGGGGTAACCTCTGTCTATATCTCAAAAGCCATGCTCAGCCTGATGCCCAACATGAAAACGGAAGGGGTAAATATAGGCGAAGTAGCCTCCAAACTGGATAACATCCAGATTCTAAGTTGTGAAAAACCCGACATTATCGCCAAGCTGAAAAAGGAGACAGCTTTCATCAGCCCCAAGAACGGCTACGAGGAGTTGATGCGCATAAACGATGAAGGCGAGAAAACCATCATTTATCTGAAACGGAACAAAAACAAAGAAAAGGAATTTGTATTGATGAGTCAGGAAAAAAATGAATTTACCATCATCGCCATCACAGGAAATCTGACTCTGCAAGAGATACAAGGGATCATCAACAAGGAGTAACTCCACACATACCCCACCCTAAGGCCTTTTCTCCCGCCTGCTAAGGTCTGAAGAAAGGATATATACTATCTCCATAGCACTATGGAGTTATCTCCAAAGCTTGCGGAGTTAACTCCAAAGGCTATGGAGATAACTCCGCAGGTTTTGGAGATAGTAACCGGACGGCCTGAAAGGCTTAACAATAGGGCTGCGAACGCTTACGTTGTCTCCGGCAAAGGGTTATCCGCCCGCAGAGACCCTGCCAGTCAAGGAACTTATTTCTTTATCCGTTTTTGGGTAGGCAAAGTAAACTCATGCGCTTCGGTCACCGCCCCGTTGCTCTCTGTTGCAAAAACACGGAATTGCGCCTGGCCTGTTTTCAACTTCCTGCCTCCGCGAATGGTGGCCGTATACCTTATCTGATTCCCGACAGGCATATAGGCTATCTGAGCCGAAGGTGAAATCAAAATATGTTTCATGCCGCTCATTTCCTCTATCACCGGAGTAACATTGTAAGCGGGCACATCCCCATCATTCACCACATCGAACACCAGTTTGCTGTCTTCTTCCGCATCAATAACATGGTTACGGTTATCATCGATAAAACGCAGGTTGATGATCCTCAATCCTGACGAAGGCTCATAAGAGGAAGTATGCTCATACTGCGAAGAAGAAGGATAAGTCTTCACGTAATACTCCTCCACCTGATAAGTTTTCTCCCGAGGCGTAGTTATGGCATTTCCCACAGCAGCCCCCGTTACAGTTCCCAGCAGGGCGCCGAATTGCGAACCGTTATATCCGCCGGCCCTGTCACCCACAATAGCGCCTAATACTCCGCCGATGGCCGCACCGGCTTGTACTGCCGCCGGATTACCTTGCATTCCGGATGGTGAGCAAGCCGAAAGCAAAGCGGTCGGAATGCATAAAATGAATATCATTTTTCTCATACCCCAAGTAGTTTATAATCTTTATCAGACAGACAAATATACTTTTTCCTATTGACAATGGATTCATCGGCTATGTTAAAATTTCATTTCCTGTCATTCATCCTCATCGGTCTAACCGCCATCATTCCGGATGGAAGGCTCTTCTTCCTAAAATGAAAAGATAAGTCTAAATAACACAAGAAACAGAAGGAGACGTTTTTTTTTCTATATATTTGCCGGGAAACAAATGAAAAGTTCTTCGCTATACCCTTGCATCGCCGCAGAAGGCTTCCCCCCTCTCCGCAGCAAAACCGCACCCGGTATGGCAAGGAAATATTTACAACCTATCATTATGGAATTGAAAGCAAAATACGAACAGCGCATTGAACAGGCTGAGGCAGAACTCCGCCAGGTAAAAAATAAGATTCTCCGCATCAGCACGCTGAGGGTCTTGTTATTTGCAGCAGGGATTATAGGAACAATCTACTTCTATCAGGCAGGAACAACCACTATATGTCTCACTATAGCGGTCACTTTCGTTCCTTTTCTGGCATTGGTGAAGTATCACAACCGGTTGTTTTTCCGCAAAGACTGGCTGGAAACCTGCATACGGGTGAATAGTGACGAGCTTTCCGCACTGGCGGACAACTATGAGCCTTTTGAGGACGGAAAGGAATTTACAAACCCGGCCCACAGGTATTCTTTTGACCTGGACTTGTTCGGAAGGCACTCTTTGTTTCAGGCCTTGAACCGTACCTGCACTTCATTCGGAAAGGAAAAACTGGCAGAATGGTTACAAAATCATCTGGAGATAAAGGAAGAGATAATCCAACGGCAGGAGGCGACAAAGGAACTGGCTGCTTATTCCGATTTCCGGGAAACATTCCGGATTACCGGTCTGCTCTACAAAGGGGCGACAAGCGACCGCGAAGAAATTAAAGAGTGGACGGAAGCACCTGCTTATTTCAGCAAGAAATGGTGGAGCCGCCCGTTATTGGGAATAGTTCCCGGAGTCAACATCGTACTGGCTATGCTGGGAGTGGCCGGGGTCATTCCGATGACATGGTTCGGACTGGCCTTCGGACTGTTCGTGATAGGTAGTTTCGGACTGATAAAGCCTGTCAGCAATCTGCAAAGAGTTTATGACAAGAAATTACGTATCCTGTCTATCTACGCCGAACTGATCAGCCTGATAGAGAACCGGGAAATGAACGCTCCGCTACTCAGACACCTGAAAGCTGAATTCGGCATGGACGGGAAATCCACCACCCATATTTTGAAAGAGCTTTCACGGGAACTGGACAAACTGGACTTGCGCAACAACCAATTGTTATATGTCTTGCTGGAAGGTTCCATGTTCTGGCAACTCCGGCAGGTAATGCGCATTGAACAATGGAGGCACAAATATGGAAAATATCTGCTTCACTGGCTGGACGTCCTGGGTGACATTGATGCTCTTTGTTCGCTGGCGACATTTGCCGGCAACCATCCCGCATACGCCTATCCGGCCATTGCCGGCAAGCCTTTTGTTTTCCTTGCAAAGGATATGGGACATCCCCTGATGCCTGCACGGCAATGTGTGACCAATGATGCCGATATCCCCTCAAGACCGTTCTTTGTCATCATCACAGGAGCCAACATGGCAGGGAAAAGTACTTATCTGCGTACGATCGGAGTGAATTATGTATTGGCATGTACCGGCTGCCCTGTATGCTGTTCCTCCCTTGAAATATATCCTGCCAAACTAGTGACAAGCTTGCGGACTTCCGATTCGTTGACAGACAACGAATCTTACTTCTTTGCCGAACTAAAACGATTGAAACAAATTATAGACCGCCTGAATAAGGGAGAGGAGTTGTTCATCATTCTGGATGAGATTTTAAAAGGAACCAACTCGATGGACAAGCAGAAAGGCTCATTCGCCCTGGTACGCCAACTGATGGAACTGAAAACGAACGGTATCATTGCCACACACGACCTGCTATTAGGGAAATTAATAGAATATTTCCCCAAAGAGATACGGAATTATTGCTTTGAAGCTGATATCACCAACGATGAACTGACTTTTTCATACAAACTCCGTGAAGGTATCGCACAAAATATGAACGCTTGCTTCCTGATGAAAAAGATGGGGCTAATCATCAACGACTAACCCCACCCAACAATTTATCACATTAACGTCTTAAGCAAATAAAGCAGACCTTCACAGGCACACCTTATTTCATAACATAAAGAGTCATAGAAAATCAAAATTCACTTGTTTCCAAGCAATGTACAAACGCACTTGCATCGTCTCCCGTGAAATAAAACACAGAAGATGCAGGCTCGTATGTATAGGGGATGAAACGGAACAACTGGGCCGCAACGAATTTCTTATCCTGAGAAATCATATAGTCCATACGTACGTTTCCGTTTGTCTTTACTTTCACGTCATTCTTGGTTTCAAAACCTTTTTTCTCCAACGTTTCCGTTAAAGCCTGTAAATCGCATACATCAAAGAAGCAGGCTCCTTCTTTAGCTACACTGCCGGTAGGTGCATATACCCATTCCTTGCTTCGCCAGAAAAGGCGGAATACGGCCCACAGAAACAAAATGGTTCCACCAGCCATAAACACCATACTCATGGTGGATGAGGAATCCCCCATCTTTAAAGAGGTTGCAAATGCACCTGCACCTATCACGCAAAGGATAGCGGATATGATAACAGAAGAAATACTAGTACGTTTTACGACATCAGGATGTGTTGTTGAAAATAAGGTCGCTTCAGTAGAAACTGTATTACTCATAATAATTTAAATTTTATTCTTTACTAATTAAAAAGACAATAATTCATACCAAGGTCGCATCTCGCCATCACCGACAAGACGGAACCATGAAAAAACAAATTGGTAAAAGAATAAAAGCTAAATGAGAATACGCCTCATACCGAAGATATAGTGCTCGCAAGCACTATCCCAATGAAGGGAGTGGGAAGAGGCATACACATGGGTATGACAGCTTGCAAGACTGGCCATCCGGGCGGCCATCTTACGCAACAAAGTCTTTATAAATTGGGTAGTCTCTATGGAGGAAAAACGGTACATACGCTCTGCAGAAGCACTGACACGATGTGCTAAAGTATGAGCATCCCCAAACTCCATATCTGCTATTCCCTTATTGCTATCCATGGGAATGACACTATCCTCATTGATGGAGTCCTGCGGAGTAGTATCCGTATTCTGTACAGTACATACCGTCATTAACGCAGCTGGAACTGCATCAACATATTCTGTTCTGGCAAAAGCCAAAGCAAACAGAAAAAATAATATGACTGTTACAAATCCTCTCATTGCTTACTGTTTGAGTTACAAAGATAACATAAATAGCTTCTTAGGTTTCATTTCATACAATAATTAACAAATATCAAAGGTATTTTGTTTTAAAGGAGATTTGAAGGATTATCAAAAGATATGAAGGATCAGCTCTCAACTCCTTCATGATTTCTTTTTGAGATACAGGCAGTTATCTATCCATGAAGGTTTTGAAGGAATTATTCAGTGTTCTTAATTCCGGCTTTAATCTAAAAGCTGTTCTCGTTCTGTATGCTTCGTTCATATCAAAACTTTTGTAAACAGGACAAGTAATATTTATGTGGACGAAAGCGCTCTCAGCTTGTTTTCTCATTACTGCCGGTCATGGCATAAAATAAAAAAAAGCCACAGCTTTTATAGCTATGGCTTTTATATATATGATGATATACAGATTATTCAGCTTTAGGGGCTTCCTCTGTAGTTTCAGCTGCCGATGCTGCAGGAGCTTCTGTAGCGGCTGCACTCTTCTTAGAACGACGAGTACGAGTTGCTTTCTTAGCAGTTGCAGTCTTAGCCATGTTTTCATCGTAATCTACCAATTCGATAAAGCACATTTCAGCATTATCACCCAAACGATGACCTGTTTTGATGATACGAGTGTAACCACCCGGACGATCTGCTACTTTTACAGAGATTTCTTTGAACAACTCCGTTACAGCAAACTTATCTTGCAAGTTGCTAAATACAACACGACGTGAATTAGTTGTGTCGTCTTTAGATTTTGTAATTAAAGGCTCAACGAATTTCTTCAAAGCTTTAGCCTTTGCAACAGTCGTAGTGATTCTTTTGTGCTTGATCAAAGAACAAGCCATGTTAGATAACATAGCACTTCTATGAGAAGCAGTACGACCTAAATGATTGAATTTCTTATTATGTCTCATTTTTTATTCTTTATCTAATTTATATTTAGAGATATCGGTCCCAAACGACAGATTCAGACCCTCGAGCAAATCATCAAGCTCCGTGAGCGATTTCTTACCGAAGTTTCTGAACTTCAACAGATCTGTCTTGTTGAACTGTACCAAGTCACCCAATGTTTCCACATCGGCAGCTTTCAAGCAGTTCAAGGCACGAACTGAGAGGTCCATATCAACAAGCTTAGTCTTAAGCAGCTGGCGCATGTGCAATACTTCTTCATCAAATTCTTCATTGCCGTCCACATCGGATGTTTCAAGAGTAATCTTTTCATCAGAGAACAACATGAAATGATAAATCAATATTTTAGCGGCTTCTTTCAAAGCTTCCTTCGGGTGAATGGAACCATCGGTAGTAATTTCCAATACCAGCTTTTCGTAGTCAGTCTTCTGTTCAACACGGAAGTTTTCCACCTGATATTTTACATTACGTATCGGTGTGTAAATAGAATCGATAGGAATTACATTAACATCGGTACAATATTCGCGGTTTTCGTCGGCCGGAACATACCCTCTACCTTTATTAATAGTAATGTCCATCTGCATTGTTGCTTTTGAATCTAAATGGCAAATAACCAATTCAGGATTTAACACTTCAAATCCAGTCAAATACTTACTTATATCACCTGCCTTAAATTCACTAGAATTCTCAACGGTAATGCTTACCTTTTCATTTTCGAACTCTTCTACTACTTGCTTAAATCTGACTTGCTTCAGATTTAAGATAATGTTGGTCACGTCTTCTTTAACACCAGGTACAGATGCGAACTCATGTTCTACACCTTCGATCTTAATCGTATTGATTGCAAATCCTTCCAATGAAGAAAGAAGAATACGGCGTAAAGCATTACCTACGGTAATACCGAAACCGGGTTCGAGTGGACGGAACTCAAATTTTCCAAATCTGGAGTCCGCTTCCAACATTAATACTTTATCAGGTTTTTGAAATGCTAATATCGCCATGAAATTAATTATTATTTAGAGTACAATTCAACGATCAAGTGTTCTTTAATGTTTTCAGGAATGTCTGCTCTTTCAGGTATATGTAACAACTTACCTACCTTAGAACTTTCATCCCACTCCAACCAAGGATATTTGCTATGATTGAATCCTGCAAGTGAATTAGCAATCACTTCCAAAGATTTAGATCTTTCGCGTACACCCACAATCTGACCGGGTTTTACAGAGAATGAAGGAATATTAACTACCTTTCCATCTACTGTAATGTGCTTGTGACTTACTAACTGACGGGCAGCAGCACGAGTCGGAGCAATACCCAAACGGAACACCACGTTGTCAAGACGAGCCTCTAAACTCTGCAACAAGATTTCACCGGTAATACCGTTAGCACTTGCAGCCTTTTCAAACAGGTTACGGAATTGTTTTTCCAACACACCGTAAGTATATTTAGCTTTTTGTTTTTCCGCCAACATGACACCATACTCAGAAGTCTTTCTTCTTCTGTTGTTACCATGTTGTCCGGGAGGATAATTCTTCTTAGATAAAACTTTATCTGCTCCAAAGATTCCTTCACCGAATTTACGGGCAATTCTTGATTTTGGTCCAGTATATCTAGCCATTTCTTTTTCTAATTTAATTGTTACTAATGAACTTAATTTGTTGCAGCCGCGATTACAGAAAGGAAGTGCAATCCATTATTAACAAAATCAAGTTACATATAAAAATAGGTTATCTATTAAACTCTTCTTCTTTTCGGAGGACGACAACCGTTGTGTGGAAGCGGAGTTACATCAATAATTTCAGTAACCTCGATACCAGCTCCGTGAACAGTTCTGATAGCAGACTCACGTCCGTTTCCAGGACCCTTTACATAAGCTTTCACCTTTCTCAGGCCAAGATCAAACGCTACTTTAGCGCAATCTTGTGCAGCCATCTGTGCTGCATAAGGAGTGTTCTTCTTAGAACCTCTAAATCCCATCTTACCTGCAGAAGACCATGAGATAATCTGACCTTCACTATTTGCCAAAGATACAATGATGTTGTTGAATGAAGAATGAACATGCAACTGTCCATTAGCGTCAACCTTCACATTTCTCTTCTTAGCTGCGACTGTTTTTTTTGCCATATCAACAATTATTATTTAGTAGCTTTTTTCTTATTTGCAACTGTTTTCTTTCTTCCCTTACGTGTACGAGCGTTGTTCTTAGTGCTCTGGCCACGAACCGGCAGACCAATACGGTGACGTACACCACGATAGCAACCAATATCCATTAATCGCTTAATGTTTAATTGCACTTCTGAACGAAGATCACCTTCTACTTTGTATTCAGCACCAATGATTTCACGAATTCTAGCAGCCTGGTCATCTGTCCAGTCTTTCACTTTCACATCTCTGTCAACACCAGCCTTATCCAAGATTTTTGCTGAACTACTGCGTCCAATACCATATACATAGGTTAACGCAATCTCGCCTCTCTTATTCTGAGGCAAATCTACACCAACTATTCTTATAGCCATATACTAAATTATTTTTTTTGCAAAAATAATAAATTATCCTTGACGTTGTTTATACTTAGGATTTTTCTTGTTAATAACATACAAACGGCCATTTCGTCTAACGATTTTGCATTCCGGCGTACGTTTCTTTAATGATGCTCTTACTTTCATATCTTATTTCTTTTTTATTTGTATCTAAAAACGATTCTTCCTTTAGATAAGTCATAAGGAGACATCTCTACTCTGACCTTATCCCCGGGTAATATTTTAATGTAATGCATTCTCATCTTGCCAGAGATATGAGCAGTAATCTCATGCCCGTTTTCTAGCTCAACACGAAACATTGCATTAGACAATGCTTCAACTATAACTCCATCTTGTTCTATTGCGGATTGCTTTGCCATATTAAATTGCTTTATCTCCTAATACTTGTTCGACATATTCAAATGAGGACAAAATATCTGCCTTCCCAACTCCTATTGCAACTGTATGCTCAAAGTGAGCGGCACATTTCCTATCGCGTGTACGCACTGTCCATCCATCTCTTTCCATTACTATTTGGCGGGAACCCAATGTTATCATCGGTTCGATGGCAATGCACATACCCTTTTTCAACAGAGTGCCATATCCTCTTTTTCCATAATTGGGTACCTGCGGATCTTCATGCATATCTTTTCCAATGCCATGACCTACAAATTCTCTCACCACACCATAGGAATTAGCCTCGCAATATTGCTGGACAGCAAAACCTATATCACCCAAACGCCTTCCATGAATGGCATTCTCTATACCTAAATATAAAGCTTCTTTTGTTGTCTTCAAAAGTTTCAAGACCTCAGGATCAACTTCTCCGACACAGAAAGTATAAGCTGAATCCCCACAAAAACCATTCATATAAGTACCACAATCAACAGAAACAATATCACCTTCTTTCAAAGGGGTATCATTGGGAATACCGTGTACAACCTGATCATTTACCGAAGTACACAAGGTACTGGGGAAGGGATCACCATACTGATTTGGAAAACCTTTAAAAGTAGGAACAGCTCCATTATCTCTAATAAACTCTTCGGCCACCTTGTCAAGTTCCTTAGTTGTCACACCGGGTTTTATCAATTTAGCAACTTCAGCCAGAGTCCTACCTACAAGTAGGTTACTCTGACGAAGCAGCTCTATCTCATCATCTGTCTTAAGAAATATCATCTCAGACTAATTAATATGCAGCAACATTACCAGCACGCCCCTTGATTCTTCCAGAATTTAACAATCCGTCATAATGGCGCATCAACAAATGACTTTCTACCTGTTGGAGTGTATCCAATACAACACCTACAAGAATCAATAAGGATGTACCACCGAAGAACTGGGCGAACTCAGCTTTTACTCCAAAAATGCCAGCAAATGCAGGCATAATGGCTACAAGAGCCAAGAATATAGAACCCGGCAGAGTAATACGAGACATAATCGCATCTATATACTCAGCTGTATTCTTACCTGGTTTTATTCCCGGAATAAAACCATTATTTCTCTTCATATCTTCTGCCATCTGGTTAGGATTAATTGTTATTGCAGTATAGAAGTATGTAAACACAATAATCAATATTGCAAAAACAAAATTATACCAGAAGCTAGTATGATCTACAAATGCACGTACAATACCACTTGCGGTTGCAGCATTTGAGAAACCTACCAATGTAATAGGGATAAACATGATTGCCTGGGCAAAGATGATAGGCATTACATTCGCAGCATTCACCTTTAAAGGAATATATTGTCTTGCACCACCATATTGTTTGTTTCCTACAATACGTTTTGCATATTGCACGGGAACTTTGCGGACGCCTTGAACCAGCAAAATTGCTGCTGCAATAACGAACAACAAAAATACTATTTCCAACAAAAACATGATGATACCACCTGCACCCGGAGAAGCCAAACGAGAAACGAACTCCTGGAATAAAGATTGTGGCAGACGGGCAATAATACCTATCAAAATGATGAATGATATACCATTACCTATCCCTTTATCTGTTATTCTTTCTCCAAGCCACAGAATAAACATACTTCCAGCTGCCAAAATGATGGTAGAAGTAATTATAAAGAATGTCCAATCTAATGAAGCATTAAGTGATGGTCCGGCTTGCATCTTAAGGTTAAGCAAGTATGAGGGAGCTTGGAAAACCAAAATTGCAATTGTCAATATACGGGTATATTGATTGATTTTTCTTCTACCACTTTCACCTTCACGCTGGATTTTCTGAAAGTAGGGAACAGCAATCGCCAAAAGCTGAATTACAATTGATGCCGAGATATATGGCATGATTCCCAATGCAAAAATAGATGCATTAGAAAACGCTCCTCCAGAGAACATGTTTAACAAGGCTAACAAACCTTCACTCGTTTGTTTATGCAACTGAGTTAACATAGCAGGGTTAATACCTGGCAGAACCACGTAAGAACCAAACCTGTAAATTGCAACAAATAATATAGTAATGAGGATCCTTTGTCTCAGATCCTCAATTTTCCATATATTCTTTAATGTTTCAATAGATTTTCTCATTGAATCAGAGTTTTACTGCATTACCACCAACAGCTTCGATTGCAGCTACCGCACTCTTTGAAAAAGCATTAGCTTCCACATCAAGCTTAGTAGTCAAACTACCGTTACCTAGTACTTTTACCAATTGATTAGAAGAAATGAAACCAGCTTCAATAAAGTCATTCATACCTACCTTAGTCAGATTCTTAGCTTCAGCCAATTTCTGAATAGTTTCAAGGTTAATAGCTTTATATTCTACACGGTTAATATTCTTAAAACCAAACTTCGGAACACGACGTTGAAGAGGCATCTGTCCGCCTTCAAAACCAATCTTCTTTGAATAACCTGATCTTGATTTAGCACCTTTATGACCTCTTGTAGAAGTACCACCCAAACCAGATCCGGGGCCACGGCCAATTCTTTTTCTAGTCTTTGTAGATCCTTCTGCAGGTTTTAAATTACTTAAATTCATATCGTAATTAGTTTTTTTATTAACAATGAATTACTTAACGATGGCAACCAGGTGTTTTACCTTTTCAACCATTCCCAGAATAGAAGGAGTTTCTTCGTGCTCAACCACACGATTCATCTTGCGAAGTCCCAGCGCATCGAGTACTCTTTTTTGATCAGCAGGAGCACCAATTCTACTTTTTATTTGTTTAATCTTAATAGTTGACATAATTCCTCCTTATCCTCTAAATACTTTTTCCATACTTACGCCTCTGTTCTGAGCAACCATACGGGCATCTCTCATCTCACCCAAAGCTAAAATAGTAGCTTTTACCAAGTTGTGCGGATTAGAAGAACCTTTTGACTTAGCCAAAACATCTGTAATACCCACACTTTCCAAAACAGCACGCATCGCACCACCTGCTACCACACCAGTACCGGTAGAAGCCGGCTTGATGAATACTTCAGCGCCGCCAAATTTAGCCGACTGTTCATGAGGAACTGTACCTTTCAATACAGGAACACGAGTCAAGTTCTTTTTAGCTGCTTCAACGCCTTTAGCAATAGCAGCTGTTACTTCACCTGCTTTACCAAGGCCCCAACCAATAATACCGTCTTCGTTTCCAACAACGACAATTGCAGAAAAGCTGAATGTTCTACCACCCTTTGTTACCTTTGTAACACGGTTGATAGCAACCAATCTGTCTTTTAACTCTATATCGTTAGTTATCTTAACTCTATTATTAACTGCCATAATTGATTAAAATTTAAGTCCACCGTTACGAGCAGCGTCAGCTACTTCTTTTATTCTCCCATGATACAAGTAACCATTACGGTCGAATACGACAGTCGTAATACCAGCTTCCTGAGCTTTCTTAGCAATCAGTTCACCAACTTTAGCAGCCTGTTCTTTCTTAGGCATAGCTTCCATTCCCAAAGATGAAGCTGCAGCCAAAGTTCTACCAGACAAGTCATCGATAACTTGAACGTAAATCTGCTTGTTACTTCTAAACACACTCATACGCGGACGTTCAGTAGTACCTGAAATCTTATTGCGTACTCTATATTTGATCTTGATTCGTCTTTCTAATTTTGTTGTCATGATAATACAATTTTATGTAAATTATTTAGCACCGGCTGACTTACCAGACTTTCTACGAATTTCTTCGCCAACAAACTTAATACCTTTACCTTTATAAGGTTCCGGCTTACGGAAAGAACGTATTTTTGAGCAAACCTGACCAAGCAGTTGTTTGTCACAAGATTCCAATATAATAAGAGGGTTCTTATTTCTTTCTGACTTAGTTTCTACCTTGATTTCAGGAGGCAACTGCATAAAGATATTATGAGTATAACCCAAAGCGAAATCAATAATATTACCATTGTTTGAAGCACGGTAACCTACACCGACAAGTTCCAGTTCTTTCTTATAACCTTCAGAAACACCAATAACCATGTTGTTAACCAAAGAACGATACAAGCCGTGAAAAGCATGTCTTTGTTTTATGTTATCCAACATCTCGTTTTCGTTTTCTGTCAACATCACATGTCCATCTTCAATTGCAACATTGATAGAAGGATCAACAAATTGGCTAAGTTCGCCTTTAGGACCTTTTACAGTAACTACATTATCCTTCAGAGTAACTGTTACTCCAGTGGGAATACTAATGGGTAATTTTCCTATTCTTGACATTGCTTATCCTCCTATTAATATACATAACAAAGAACTTCACCACCAATTTTCAGTTCAGCAGCTTCTTTGTTAGTCATTACACCTTTGGAAGTAGATATTATAGCAATACCTAAACCATTAATAACTCTCGGCATGTCTTTGTAACCCGTATACTTACGTAAACCCGGAGTGGAAACTCTAATAAGTTTCTTAATAGCATTTACTTTGTTTACTGAGTCGTACTTCAAAGCCACTTTGATAGTTCCTTGAGGACCATCTTCTACAAACTTGTAGTTCAGAATGTAGCCTTTGTCGAAAAGGATCTTAGTGATTTCCTTTTTCAAATTTGAGGCAGGCACTTCTACTACTCTGTGCTTTGCACTAATTGCATTTCTCAATCTGGTGAGATAATCTGCGATTGGATCTGTCATATAATAATAAATTAAATTAATCAGGACTACCCTGACAATATTTAAAAATAAAAAGAATTACCAGCTTGCTTTCTTAACGCCCGGGATTAAACCATTAGAAGCCATTTCGCGGAACTGAATTCTTGAAATCCCGAACTGACGAATATAGCCTTTAGGACGACCGGTCAATTTACAACGGTTGTGCAAACGAATAGGATTAGCATTCTTAGGAATAGCCTGTAATTTCTGAGCAGCTTCAAAAGCTTCAGCAGGATCACCTGAGTTGACAATCTTTTTCAACGCAGCACGTTTTTCAGCATATTTGGCTACAAGTTTGGCTCTTTTTACTTCACGAGCCTTCATTGATTCTTTTGCCATAATATATTAATCTTTTTTTGAGTTTTTAAACGGTAAACCAAATTCCTTCAACAAAGCATAACCTTCTTCATCTGTCGGAGCAGAAGTTACAAAGGTAATATTCATTCCGAGAATTTTAGTAATACTATCGATATTTATTTCAGGGAAAATGATTTGTTCCTGAATACCCAATGTATAATTACCTCTTCCATCGAACTTACTTTCGATACCTTTAAAGTCACGAATACGTGGCAAAGCAACACGAACAAGTTTTTCAAGGAACTCATACATTCTTTCACGACGCAAAGTCACCATTACGCCAATCGGCATTTTCTTACGCAACTTAAAGTTAGCGATATCTTTACGTGAAACTGTTGCAACAGCTTTCTGGCCCGTAATTGCTGTTAACTCATTAATAGCAACTTCAATAATCTTCTTGTCAGCAACAGCCATACCCAATCCTTGATTAATAACAATCTTCTTAAGTACGGGGATCTGCATTGTTGAAGAATATTGGAACTGATTCTTCAATGCAGGCGCAATGCGCTCTGCATATTCTTTCTTAAGGCTAGCAGTATTACTCATTATTTAATCTCCTCTCCTGATTTTTTAGCATAACGAACAAATGTTCTACCATCAGAACTTTCTCTTCTTCCCACACGTGTTGGCTTGCCTGTTTTAGGATCAACCACATTCAAGTTTGAGATATGTATAGCAGCTTCCTGCTTCACGATACCACCCTGAGGGTTCTTTGCATTAGGTTTGGTACTTTTCGATACCATATTGATACCTTCTACAAGTGCACGTCCTTCTTTAACAAGAACTTTCAGCACACGGCCAGTTTTACCTTTATCTTCACCAGAGTTTACGTAAACTGTATCGCCTTTTTTTATATGTAATTTACTCATTACTTAAATCTTTTACAAAATTAAAGTACTTCAGGTGCAAGTGATACCACTTTCATGTTTGCAGCACGCAATTCTCTTGCAACAGGGCCAAAAATACGACTTCCTCTAATTTCACCTGCATTATTCAACAATACGCAAGCATTATCATCAAAACGAATATAAGAACCATCAGCACGACGGATTTCTTTCTTAGTACGTACAATTAAAGCCTTTGATACTGCACCTTTTTTAACATCACTAGAGGGGATTACACTCTTGATAGAAACTACAATGACATCCCCTACAGAAGCGTAACGTCTCTTTGTACCACCTAATACGCGGATACAAAGAGCTTCTTTAGCGCCACTGTTGTCACACACTGTAAGTCTGGATTCTACTTGTATCATAATTACTTAGCTCTTTCAATTATTTCAACCAATCTCCATCTCTTAGTTTTGCTCAAAGGACGAGTTTCCATGATGTGTACTGTATCACCTACATTACATTCATTCTTTTCATCATGAGCATGGTATTTTTTCGTTTTAGAAACGAATTTACCATAAATAGGGTGTTTTTCTTTAAACTTAGCAGCAACAGTAATGGTCTTATCCATCTTATTGCTTACTACAACACCTGTTCTTTCTTTTCTTAAATTTCTAGCTTCCATGAGGACCATTATTATTTGTTAAGTTCTCTCTGATGCAATTCTGCCTTCATACGCGCAATCGTTCTGCGTAACTTTTTAATCTGTGCAGGATTATCCAGCGGAGAGATAGAATGATTTAAAACCATCTGATTGTAATTGGCTACTTCAGCTTCAATTCTTTCTGCCAATTCATTGGTAGCTATTTCTCTAATTTCTGCAATCTTCATAATAAATTAAGCATTTTGATTTTGAGCATCGTAATCACGTCTAACTATAAACTTAGTAGTAACAGGAAGCTTCTGTGCTGCAAGACGCAAAGCTTCTTTAGCTACCTCATAAGGAACACCTTCTGCCTCGATAATAATACGTCCCGGGGTAACCGGAGCAACGAAACCTTCAGGAGCACCTTTACCTTTACCCATACGCACATCAGCAGGCTTGCGAGTAATAGGTTTGTCCGGGAAAATACGGATCCAAATCTGTCCTTGACGTTGCATATATCTTGTTACCGCAATACGTGCAGCTTCAATTTGTCTACCTGTAATCCATTTAGTCTCCAAAGATTTAATACCAAATGATCCAAAAGCCAATTGGTTTCCTCTTTGAGCATTTCCTTTCTGACTGCCCTTCTGCTGTCTTCTGAATTTTGTCTTTTTCGGTTGTAACATAATTCCTAAAATTCAAATCCGTTAGCGATTGTTTTTCTTTCTTTTGAAGTTCTTACCACCGTTATTGCCGTTTCCACCGCGACCGCTTTCTTTAGTCTGAGTAAAGTTGGGCGCTAATTCTCTCTTACCATACACTTCACCACGGCAAATCCATACTTTAATACCCAGCAAACCAACTTTAGTCAAAGCTTCTGCATGACAGTAGTCAATATCTGCACGGAAAGTATGCAACGGAGTTCTTCCTTCTTTATACATTTCAGAACGAGCCATTTCTGCTCCATTCAAACGTCCTGAAATCAACACTTTGATACCCTCAGCGCCCATACGCATTGTGTTAGCGATAGCCATCTTGATGGCACGGCGGTAGGCAATCTTACCTTCTACCTGACGAGCGATATTATTAGCTACAATAACAGCATCCAACTCAGGTCTCTTCACCTCAAAGATATTGATCTGAATATCTTTGTCCGTGATTTTCTTCAACTCTTCTTTCAGTTTGTCAACTTCCTGACCACCTTTACCAATGATAATACCTGGACGCGCTGTACAAACTGTGATTGTCACCAATTTCAGTGTACGTTCTATAACAATTCTTGAAACGCTGGCTTTTGCAAGTCTGGCATTCAAATATTTACGGATTTTGCTGTCTTCCAACAAAGCATCACCATAATCATTGCCACCGTACCAATTAGAATCCCATCCTCTGATAATTCCTAAACGGTTGCTTATCGGATTAACTTTCTGTCCCATCTAGTCTTAATTTTGATTATCATTAGTACTCTTAGAATCAACGAACAAAGTCACGTGATTTGAACGTTTACGAATTCTGTAACCTCTTCCCTGCGGAGCCGGACGCATTCTTTTCAGTGTTGCACCACCATCAACATAAATCTTTGTTACAAACAATTCGCCACTTTCTGCCTTACGTTCGTTTTTCTGTTCCCAGTTAGCAATAGCAGAGCGCAACAGTTTTTCCACTCTTGCAGAAGCTTCTTTAGAAGAAAACTTCAAGACACCCAGTGCACGGTTCACTTCCATACCACGAATCATGTCAGCCACGAGACGCATTTTCCGCGGAGAGGTAGGAACATTTTGCAATTTTGCAAAATACATGGTCTTAAGGGCTTCTTTTCTTTTTTCAGCCGATATTTTTTTTCTTGCTCCCATTATTTATTACTTTATTATTTCTTCAGATTATCCTGCTTATTTTTTCTTATTACCTGCATGGCCGCGGAATGTACGTGTCGGTGCAAATTCACCCAATTTGTGTCCTACCATGTTTTCTGTAACGTAAACAGGAATAAATTTATTTCCGTTATGAACTGCAACTGTGTGCCCTACAAAATCAGGCGAGATCATTGAAGCTCTAGCCCAAGTCTTAACGACAACCTTCTTGCCGCTTTCATTCATAGCAAGCACTTTCTTTTCAAGTTTAACGTTAATATATGGACCTTTTTTTAATGAACGACTCATAATTTACTCAATTAATCAGTTATTACTTTCTTCTCTCAATAATATACTTAGAAGACTGTTTCTTCGGAGCTCTTGTCTTCAAGCCCTTAGCATACAAGCCTGTACGTGATCTTGGGTGACCTCCTGAAGCACGTCCTTCACCACCACCCATCGGGTGATCAACAGGATTCATAACAACACCACGGTTGCGAGGACGACGCCCCATCCAACGAGTACGACCTGCCTTACCGGAAGACTCCAATCCATGATCAGAGTTACCAACGCTACCAATAGTAGCCTTACAAGCACTAAGTATTTGTCTTACCTCACCTGAAGGCAATTTAATCACACAATACTTGCCTTCTCTTGAAGTTAACTGAGCAAAATTACCAGCTGATCTCACCAAAGCTGCACCTTGACCCGGACGCAATTCAATATTATGAATTACAGTACCAACGGGGATGTTTTCAAGCGGAAGTGCGTTACCAATCTCAGGCGCTGCATTCGCTCCAGACATCAATGTGCTACCAACTTGCAATCCATTAGGAGCAATAATATATCTCTTTTCACCATCAGCATAAAACAGCAAAGCAATACGAGCCGAACGATTCGGATCGTATTCTATAGTTTTAACAACTGCGGGTACACCGTCTTTGTTTCTCTTGAAATCGATAAGTCTGTATTTTCTCTTGTGACCACCGCCCATATAGCGCATTGTCATTTTACCAACGTTGTTGCGACCACCTGTTGAGCGCTTTCCAAATACAAGAGACTTTTCTGGTACCGATGCAGTAATCTCTTCAAAAGTACCAATAATTTTATGTCTTTGCCCCGGTGTTGTGGGCTTAAATTTACGTACTGCCATCTTTATTAAATATTGCTATAAAAATCAATAGTATCGCCTTCTTTCAATGTTACGATAGCTTTCTTATAAGCATTCGTACGACCATTGATGATTCCAGACTTAGTGTAACGGCTTTTACTCTTTCCCGAGTATCTTAGCGTATTTACATCTACTACTGTAACATTATACAAAGCTTCAATCTCACTCTTAATTTCCAACTTGTTAGCTTCAGGACGTACAATAAAACCGAATCGATTTAACTTCTCGGTAATTGCAGTCATTTTCTCAGTAACCAACGGTTTAATAATAATTCCCATTATCTAAGCCTCCTTTTTAAATTAAGATAAGATATTCTCGATAGCCTTGAGCGAGTTTTCTGTAACAACAAGAGTTTCAGCATTCAATACATTGTAAGTATTTAATGCAGAAGCAATTGCCACATTAGCACGTTCGATGTTACGAGCTGACAAATATACATTTTTATTAGCTTCCGGCAAAACGAGAAGCAACTTTTTGTCAGTAATTTTAAGATTATTTACCATAGAAACGAAATCCTTAGTTTTCGGAGCTTCAAATGTAAAGTCTTCAACAATAATGATTGCGTTTTCTTGAGCTTTATAAGACAATGCCGACTTGCGGGCCAATGTCTTAACTTTTTTATTCAACTTAAACCAATAGTCACGAGGTTTAGGACCAAATACACGAGCACCACCCACCAATACCGGAGAGTTGATATCACCACGACGAGCACCGCCACCACCTTTCTGACGACCTAATTTACGAGTAGAACCGCTGATTTCGCTTCTTTCTTTAGATTTATGAGTTCCCTGACGTTGGTTAGCCATAAACTGCTTAACGTCCAAATAGATAGCGTGGTCATTGGGTTCAATTCCGAAGATAGATTCGTTTAACGTAACCTTTCTTCCGGTGTCTTCACCTTTAATATTTAATACGTTAACTTCCATTATTTCTCAATTATTACGATTGAACCTTTGCAACCCGGTACCGAACCTTTAATCAAAAGAAGATTGTGTTCCGGAATCACTTTTAATACCTGTAAGTTATGTGTAGTAACGCGGTCACCACCCATTTGGCCACCCATACGCATTCCTTTGAATACTTTTGCAGGGTAAGAACATGCACCGATAGAACCCGGCTTACGAGCGCGGTTGTGCTGACCATGAGTAGTCTGACCTACCCCACCAAATCCATGTCTTTTAACTACACCTTGGAAGCCCTTACCTTTAGAAGTACCAACAACGTCAACATAAGCTGCATCATTGAATAATTCCACTGTAATAGTGTCTCCCAAATTCAATTCTGTTTCAAAATCTTTGAACTCGGCCAAGTGTCTCTTCGGAGTTACACCAGCTTTTTTAAAGTGCCCCATCAAAGGTTTGGTAGTATGTTTTTCCTTTTTGTCCTGGAAACCTACCTGAACAGCCGCATAGCCGTCTTTCTCAACACTCTTAATCTGAGTAACTACACAAGGACCAGCTTCGATAACAGTGCATGGTACATTTTTACCATCAGCACTGAAAACGGATGTCATTCCGATTTTCTTTCCTAATAATCCTGGCATTTCAGTTAATTTTTAAATGCATTAAACTTTAATTTCTACTTCAACTCCACTCGGTAATTCTAACTTCATCAGAGCGTCTACTGTCTTAGCTGTTGAGCTATAGATGTCGATTAATCTCTTGTAAGAAGACAATTCAAACTGTTCACGTGACTTCTTGTTAACGAAAGTCGAACGGTTTACCGTGAAAATACGCTTGTGTGTAGGCAATGGAATAGGACCGCTAACAATAGCACCTGTTGCCTTCACTGTTCTAACGATCTTTTCAGCAGACTTGTCTACCAAGTTGTGATCGTAAGATTTCAGTTTAATTCTAATTTTTTGACTCATTAGATTTTAAATTAAAAATGATTAAATATAAAGTGGGGCCGGATTAAGAGTCATTCGCTAACCCGTTGCCCCTGCTTTTTTATTATACTAAGTCTACGCGACCTTTCACTTCTTCAAGTACAGCTTTAGCAATAGAGCTGGAAACTTGAGCATGATGATCGTAAGTCATAGATGATGTTGCACGACCTGAAGTAATAGTACGCAAAGCTGTTACATAACCAAACATTTCTGCCAAAGGCACTTTAGCTTTTACAATACGAGCTCCAGAACGGCTTGATTCCATACCTTCGACTTGCCCACGACGCTTATTCAAGTCACCAATAACATCACCCATGTTTTCTTCAGGAGTTACGACCTCCAGTTTCATAATAGGCTCAGTCAATACAGGACCTGCTTTAGCACATGCATTTTTGTAGGCTTGAATAGCACAGATTTCGAATGACAACTGGTCAGAGTCAACCGGATGGAATGAACCATCCTTCAAAACTACTTTCAGTGAATCAAGCGGATAGCCAGCCAATACACCATTCTTCATTGCGGTCTGGAAACCTTTCTGAACTGATGGGATAAATTCCTTAGGAACATTACCTCCCTTCACTTCATCAATAAACTGCAAACCGCCTTGTGTAAAGTCTTCGTCAACCGGACCGATTGTCACAATGATATCGGCAAACTTACCACGACCACCAGACTGTTTCTTATAAACTTCACGCAATTCAACAGTCTTAGTGATAGCTTCCTTATAATTAACCTGAGGTTTACCTTGGTTACATTCTACTTTAAACTCACGTTTCAGACGATCGATAATAATATCCAAATGAAGCTCACCCATACCGGAAATAATAGTCTGTCCAGACTGTTCGTCAGTCTTAACAGTAAATGTCGGGTCTTCTTCAGCTAATTTAGCCAAGCCGTTAGACAACTTGTCCAAATCTTTCTGAGTCTTAGGTTCAACCGCAATACCAATTACAGGATCAGGGAATTCCATTGATTCCAACACAATCGGTGCATCTTCATCACACAACGTATCACCTGTACGGATATCCTTGAAACCAACACCGGCACCAATATCACCAGCTCCAATCACCTCTACAGGATTCTGTTTGTTTGAGTGCATTTGGAACAAACGTGACACACGTTCTTTTTTACCTGAACGAGTGTTATAGATATATGAACCAGCCTCTATCTTACCAGAGTAAACGCGGAAGAAAGTCAAACGTCCGACATAGGGGTCAGTTGCAATCTTAAATGCCAAAGCTGACGTTTTTTCATCCTCACTAGGTTTACGATCTTCCTCTGCTCCTGTGCTCGGGTTAGTACCTACGATAGCAGGCGTATCCAACGGAGAAGGCAAGAATGCACAAACATAGTCAAGCAATGTCTGAACTCCCTTATTCTTGAATGAAGAGCCACAGAACATCGGAACGATATCCATCTTCAATGTACCTGCACGCAAAGCACGCAAGATTTCTTCTTCAGTGATTGTAGAAGGATCGTCAAAGAATTTCTCCATTAAAGCATCGTCAAACTCAGCTACTTTTTCGAGCATTTTTTCTCTCCATTCATTAGCTTCATCAACCAAGTTCGCCGGAATTTCTTCTACGCTATAATCTGCACCCATTGTTTCATCGTGCCACAAAATAGCCTTCATTTTGATCAAATCAACAACCCCCTTGAAACTCTCTTCAGCACCAATAGGAATTACCACAGGGCAAGCATTTGCACCTAATACATCCTTCATTTGGCGAACGACTTCGAAAAAGTCAGCACCAGAACGGTCCATTTTATTAACGTAACCGATACGAGGAACATTATATTTATCAGCCTGACGCCATACGGTTTCTGACTGAGGTTCAACACCACCTACCGCACAATAAGCTGCAACAGCTCCATCCAAGACACGTAAAGAACGTTCTACTTCAGCAGTAAAATCAACGTGCCCCGGAGTATCAATCAAGTTTATTTTATAAGTATTTCCCGCATATTTCCAACGAGTAGTAGTAGCAGCAGATGTAATAGTAATACCACGTTCCTGCTCCTGCTCCATCCAGTCCATTGTTGCTGCACCATCATGCACCTCACCAATTTTGTGAGTCAAGCCAGTGTAGAACAAAATACGTTCTGAAGTCGTTGTCTTACCGGCATCGATGTGAGCCATGATACCGATATTGCGGGTCAAATGCAAATCATGTTTAGCCATTTTCGTCCTTTACTTATTAATTATTACTTGATTAGAATCTAAAGTGAGCGAATGCACGGTTAGCTTCAGCCATACGGTGCATATCTTCTTTACGCTTGTAAGCGCCACCCTGTTCGTTAAAAGCGTCAATAATCTCAGCCGCCAGTTTATCTGCCATTGATTTACCACCACGTTTACGAGCGAAAAGAATCAAATTTTTCATTGAGATTGACTCTTTACGATCAGGACGAATTTCAGTAGGAACCTGGAAAGTAGCGCCACCTACACGACGAGACTTTACTTCAATCTGAGGAGTTACATTATCCAAAGCTTTCTTCCAAATTTCCAAAGATGATTTTTCTTCATTAGGAAGTTTTGTTTTCACTGTTTCCAGTGCTGCATAGAAGATCTCATAAGATGTATTCTTTTTCCCATCATACATCAAGTGATTTACGAATTTAGAAACCTTCTGATCATTAAATACTGGATCCGGAAGGATCACACGTTTTTTTGGTTTTGCTTTTCTCATTTTTTTCTCAAAATAATGTTTTTGTTTGGGGCTGCACTTTTTCCGTTTACTTCAACGCTTCCTCTGAAACATTTACTCAACCTTTATAGCTTATTCCAACAAACCAAAACTTAAATTAAATATTCTTTGTTTCAGGAATTCAGTTACGGTTTACTTCTTTCCTTTTCCTTTTGCAGGAGCTGCAGCTTGTCCTGCTTTAGGACGCTTAGCACCATATTTAGAACGTCTTTGTGTACGACCAGCTACGCCAGCTGTATCCAAAGTACCACGAACGATGTGATAACGTACACCCGGAAGGTCTTTCACACGACCACCACGCACCAACACGATTGAGTGTTCCTGCAAGTTATGACCTTCTCCCGGAATATAAGAGTTTACTTCCTTAGAGTTAGTCAGACGCACACGAGCAACTTTACGCATTGCTGAATTCGGCTTTTTCGGAGTAGTAGTATACACACGAACACAAACGCCACGTCTTTGAGGACATGAATCCAGTGCCGGAGATTTACTCTTCTCAACCAAAACCTCTCTTCCTTTTCTTACTAATTGTTGAATAGTAGGCATTTTGTTTGATTTTTAATTATTATATATTGTTTATTAATTTGCTATACTAAGTCCAAAACTATACATTTTGGGCTGCAAAGTTACGAATAACATTTTAATAAACAATACTTTCTACTAATAAAAATAGTCTGTTTCTCAAAAAAAGTTTTTGAAAAACAGACTACTATGTTATTTTTGCTACAAAAGCCCTTATGCCTCCCCTTTAAATCCGCTTATAGGAGGAATGAATGTTTTTCCATCCGGTCCATTATTTCCCCCATTCATTTCTTCCGGCATTCGAATAGGTCCAAAATTACGTTCGTATTTTGCAACATTCTCCTGTAATGCATACATCAAACGTTTTGCATGTTCAGGGGTCAGTACAATACGTGACTGCACTCCAGCTTTGGGCAATCCCGGCATTACACGCACAAAATCAACAATAAATTCCGAACTGGAATGGGTGATAATGGCAAGATTTGCATACGTTCCTTGAGCTACTTCTTCTTTCAACTCTATCTGCAACTGATTATTATTTTTTTCGTTTTCCATGATTTTATACTTTAGCATTAAAAAATATTCTGAATCTCAATATCCCCAACTCCTATTCTTTGGTTGGAGTACAAATATAGACATTTATTTGTAATAATACAACATACTTATTATTCTATATAATTTTCCTATAGCATCTACTATAATAAACCTAAAGAGGCTGATTTCTTAGACAGAAATCAGCCTCTTTTACAGTGTATATATTAAAATTACTCTACCTCACTATAATCGAGTACATTCTTACGATTGGCAAGAATACGGTCATATTCTTCCTTCGAACCAACAATAATCTTTTCGAATTCACGCTGACCAGTACCAGCAGGAATCAAGTGACCACAAATCACATTTTCCTTCATACCTTCCAATCTATCAACCTTACCATTAATAGCAGCTTCATTCAAAACTTTCGTTGTTTCCTGGAATGATGCAGCAGACATGAAACTCGAAGTTCCCAAAGCGGCACGGGTGATACCTTGCAAAATCTGGGTAGATGTAGCAGGAATAGCATCACGTACCTCAACAGGCTTCAAGTCACGACGTTTCAACATACTGTTCTCATCACGCAACTTACGAGCAGTAACAATCTGACCCGGTTGCAAATTCTGAGAATCACCAGCGTCAACAACTACTTTCTTGCCCCAAATACGATCGTTTTCTTCCATAAACTCTTGCTTATCCACTACCTGCTGTTCCAAGAAGCGAGTATCGCCCGGCTCATCGATTTCTACCTTACGCATCATTTGACGAACAATAATCTCAAAGTGTTTGTCGTTAATCTTCACACCCTGCAAACGGTAAACGTCTTGCACTTCATTTACGATGTATTCCTGTACAGCCGTGGGACCTTTAATGGCCAAAATGTCAGCAGGAGTAATCGCACCGTCAGACAGCGGAGTTCCGGCACGAACGTAGTCATTCTCCTGAACCAATATTTGTTTAGACAGATTCACCAAATACTTTTTCACTTCACCTGTCTTAGATGTGACAATAATTTCACGGTTACCACGCTTAATCTTACCCATAGTAATTTCACCGTCTATTTCAGAAACGACAGCAGGATTAGATGGATTACGAGCCTCAAACAGCTCTGTAACACGAGGAAGACCACCGGTGATATCACCAGCCTTGCCTACAGCACGAGGAATCTTCACAATAATGTCACCAGCTTTCACTGCCTGACCGTTTTCAACCACAACATGCCCCCCCACAGGTAAGTTATAAGTACGGATCAAATTACCATCCTCGGTTACAATATGGGCAGAAGGTACTTTTGTCTTATCCTTAGACTCGATAATGATAATTTCACGCAGACCGGTAGCTTCATCAGACTCTACCTTATAAGTTACGTTTTCAACCACACTCTCGAATTCAATCTTACCAGTAGCCTCTGTGATAATAACAGCGTTGAACGGATCCCACTTAGCAATCAGTTTTCCTTTCTCAACAATATCACCGTCCGCAGCATATAATTTTGAACCATAAGGCACGTTATGAGTTGACAGGATAATTCCTGTATTCACATCGATAAAGCGGACTTCAGCCAAACGACCGACTACCACTTTCACAGCCTCACCCATTTCATCAACCGTATCTACCGTACGTAATTCTTCGAATTCCAAACGTGCATTATTCTTGGCGACAATGCTTGCATTAGCAGCCATATTACCTGCGATACCACCGGCGTGGAATGTACGCAATGTCAACTGTGTACCCGGCTCACCAATAGATTGGGCAGCGATTACACCGACTGCTTCACCTTTCTGAACCATACGACTGGATGCCAAGTTACGTCCATAACACTTAGCGCATACCCCTTTCTTAGATTCACAAGTTAATACCGAACGGATTTCAACGCTTTCAATCGGAGAATCCTCGATTTCCTGCGCAATATCCTCTGTAATCTCCTCTCCACCGGCTACAATCAGTTTACCAGTAGTAGGATGGACGATATCATGTACAGAAACACGTCCTAGAATACGTTCGTACAAAGTAGCAATAACTTCATCGTTATTCTTCAAGGCCGTACAAACCAAACCACGAAGTGTTCCACAGTCTTCTTCATTGATAATCACATCATGCGACACGTCTACCAGACGGCGGGTCAAGTATCCCGCATCAGCAGTCTTCAACGCAGTATCCGCCAAACCTTTACGAGCACCGTGGGTAGAAATAAAATACTCTAACACAGACAAACCTTCTTTAAAGTTTGAAAGAATAGGGTTTTCAATAATCTGTGCGCCTTCAGCACCGGCTTTCTGCGGTTTCGCCATCAAACCACGCATACCAGACAACTGACGAATCTGCTCTTTAGAACCACGGGCTCCGGAGTCAAGCATCATAAATACTGAATTGAAGCCTTGGTCATCATTCTTAATCGTCTTGTAAAGTATATCAGACAGGTCACTGTTCACGTGAGTCCATGTATCGATAACCTGGTTATAACGTTCATTGTCAGTAATGAAACCCATGTTATAGTTCATCATAATCTGTTCAACTTCCTCATTACCACGTTTTACCAGTTCTTCTTTTTCTTTCGGGATAATAATATCACCCAAGTTAAATGACAGACCACCCTTGAACGCCATATAGTAACCTAAGTTCTTAATACCATCCAAGAATTCACAAGCACGTGCAACACCGACAGCTTTGATAACATCACTAATGATATCTCGCAAAGACTTTTTGGAAATAATGGTATTCAAGTACCCCACTTCCGCTGGAACGATTTCATTTACAATCACACGCCCTACGGAGGTTTCTTTCATCATCACATCTACGATTTTGCCATCTTTGTCCAAGTCCTTCACCACCACGTTGACGATAGCATGAATATCCACTTTACCTTCATTATAAGCAATCAAAGCCTCTTCCGGACCGTAGAAAGTCAAGCCTTCACCTTTAGCCCCTTTTCTCAACTTGGTAATATAATACAAACCAAGTACCATATCCTGTGCAGGCACAGTAATAGGAGCACCATTAGCAGGGTTCAGAATGTTATGAGCCTGAAGCATCAACATCTGTGCTTCCAGAATCGCATCATTACTCAAAGGCAAGTGAACCGCCATCTGGTCACCATCGAAGTCGGCATTGAACGCTGTACAAGCCAATGGGTGCAACTGAATAGCTTTACCTTCAATCATATGCGGTTGGAAAGCCTGAATACCCAAACGGTGCAGAGTCGGCGCACGGTTCAGCAATACAGGATGACCTTTCATGACATGTTCCAAGATATCCCAGATCACAGGCTCCTTGCGGTCTACAATCTTCTTTGCAGATTTTACAGTCTTCACAATACCACGTTCAATCAACTTACGGATGATAAACGGCTTGTAAAGCTCTGCAGCCATCAGTTTAGGAATACCACATTCACCCATCTTCAATTCAGGACCAACAACGATTACCGAACGAGCAGAGTAGTCAACACGCTTACCCAGCAAGTTCTGACGGAAACGTCCTTGCTTACCCTTCAAGCTATCGGACAGTGATTTCAATGGACGATTAGCGTCAGTCTTCACTGCACTTGATTTACGTGAGTTATCGAACAAGGAATCGACAGCCTCCTGCAACATACGTTTTTCGTTACGCAAAATCACTTCGGGAGCCTTGATTTCAATCAGTCTCTTCAAACGGTTGTTACGGATAATCACACGACGATACAAGTCATTCAAGTCAGAGGTAGCAAAACGGCCACCATCCAACGGAACCAATGGACGCAGTTCAGGAGGAATAACCGGCACAATACGTACAATCATCCATTCAGGTTTATTACGTCCGCGAGATGCACGGAACGATTCAACTACCTGCAGACGCTTCAAAGCCTCATTCTTACGTTGCTGCGAAGAATCATTACTTGCTTTATGACGTAATTCATAAGATAAAGCATCCAAATCCAAAGTTGAGAGCAGATCATAAATAGCTTCTGCCCCCATCTTAGCAATAAACTTATTCGGATCTGTATCTTCCAAATATTGGTTTTCTTTAGGAAGTGTATCCAAGATATCCAAATACTCTTCTTCAGAAAGCAAATCATATTTATTAATGCCATCTTCAGCCTTCACACCCGGCTGAATAACCACATAACGTTCATAATATACAATAGCGTCTAGTTTCTTTGTAGGCAGCCCCAACAAATAACCGATCTTGTTCGGCAATGAACGAAAATACCAAATATGCGCTACAGGCACAACTAACTGAATATGTCCCATACGTTCACGACGGACCTTCTTTTCAGTCACTTCAACGCCACATCGGTCACAAACAATACCTTTATAACGGATACGTTTGTACTTACCGCAATGACATTCGTAATCTTTCACCGGACCGAAAATACGCTCGCAGAACAAACCATCACGTTCCGGTTTGTAAGTACGGTAGTTGATCGTTTCAGGCTTCAACACCTCACCGCTCGAATTCTCAAGGATTTCTTCGGGTGAAGCCAAGCCAATTGAGATTTTCGAGAAATTACTCTTTATCTTAGTTTCTTTTCTAAAAGCCATACTTCCTTATTTATAATGTAAAGAGTTATATTTTTTTATTATTCAAGGTTGATACTCAAGCCAAGACCTCTCAGTTCGTGTAACAATACATTCAGAGATTCGGGGATACCCGGAGTTGGCATAGGTTCACCTTTCACAATAGCTTCGTAAGCCTTTGAGCGTCCTACAACGTCATCAGACTTAATGGTCAGAATTTCCTGTAAGATATGTGCTGCGCCGAATGCTTCAAGCGCCCAAACTTCCATTTCTCCGAAACGCTGACCACCGAACTGTGCCTTACCACCAAGCGGCTGCTGAGTAATAAGGGAGTACGGACCGATAGAACGGGCATGCATCTTATCTTCAACCATGTGCCCTAGTTTCAACATATAAGTTACACCCACTGTTGCAGGTTGGTCAAAGCGTTCACCTGTACCACCATCACAAAGATAAGTCTTACAATAACGAGGCAATCCAGCTTTATCTGTCCATTCATTTAAATCATCCATAGAAGCACCATCAAAAATAGGAGTAGCAAATTTCACACCCAACTCTTTTCCGGCACGACCTAATACGGCTTCGAAAATCTGACCAATATTCATACGAGAAGGCACACCCAACGGATTCAATACGATATCTACTGGAGTACCATCTGCTAAGAACGGCATATCTTCCTGACGAACCACACGAGAAACAATACCCTTGTTACCGTGACGTCCCGCCATCTTATCACCTACACCAATCTTACGCTTCTTGGCAATATAAACCTTAGCCATCTGAATAATGCCCGCAGGAAGTTCATCACCGATAGTGATAGCAAACTTCTTACGCTTTAATTCAGCATCCAATTCTTTATATTTCTTCAAATAATTCATCACCAAGTCGCGAATCATATCATTCTTATGAGCATCAGCTGTCCACTTGCTCAACTGGATAATAGTATAATCCAATGATTCCAAATCGCGTTTGGTGAACTTCGCCCCCTTGGCAATAACTTCCGTTCCCAAATAATCTTTCACTCCTTGGGAAACCTTACCATTAGTCAAAACCAATAGTTTCTCAATCAAAATATCTTTCAGTTTTGCTGCCTTTTCTTCGAATTCATCATTCAGTTTAGGCAGAATAGCCTTATCGGCATTCTTCTCACTTCTACTCTTGATAACACGTGAGAACAACTTCTTGTCAATAACGACACCACGTAATGACGGAGAAGCTTTCAATGAAGCATCCTTCACATCACCTGCCTTATCACCGAAAATAGCACGAAGCAATTTTTCTTCCGGAGAAGGATCTGATTCACCTTTCGGAGTAATCTTACCAATCAAGATATCACCCGGTTCGATACGTGCACCTACACGTACAATACCGTTTTCATCCAAATCTTTGGTAGCTTCTTCACTCACATTAGGAATATCAGAAGTTAATTCTTCCATACCGCGTTTCGTTTCGCGGACCTCCAAAATATATTCATCAACGTGTACAGAAGTCAGCAAGTCCTCACGTACAACGCGTTCATTCAATACAATAGCATCCTCGTAATTATAACCTTTCCAAGGCATATAAGCCACCAACAGGTTTTTACCCAATGCAAGCTCACCACCCTGAGTTGAATATCCTTCAGTCAGGATATCACCCTTCTTCACACGTTGGCCCTTATCACAAGTAGGACGAAGGTCAATAGTCATGCTTTGGTTGGTTTTACGGAATTTAGGAATTCTATATTCTTTCAAAGCAGGTTCGAAGCTTACGAATTCCTCATCTTCATTTCTATCGTACAGGATACGGATAGTCGTTGCATCTACATATTCTACAACACCATCACCTTCTGCAGCAATCTGAGTACGAGAGTCTTCAACCAATTGTTTTTCAATACCTGTGCCTACGATAGGAGCTTCTGTACGCAACAAAGGAACTGCCTGGCGCATCATGTTCGATCCCATCAATGCACGGTTAGCATCGTCATGTTCCAAGAACGGAATCAAAGAAGCAGCAATAGAAGCGATCTGCTGTGGAGAAACATCCATTAACTCTACTTGGTCAGGAGTAACAACCGGATAATCAGCATCACGGCGGGCTTTTACTTTCTCACGAACAAATTTACCTTCATCATCCAACGGGGCATTACCCTGAGCGATAATCTTATCCTCTTCTTCTTCGGCTGTCAGATATTCAATACCTTCATCAGATATATCCACCTTACCATCAGCTACTTTACGATAAGGAGTTGAAATAAAGCCAAGCTCATTAATCTTAGCATACACACACAAAGAAGAAATCAAACCGATATTCGGACCTTCAGGAGTTTCGATCGGACATAAACGACCATAGTGAGTATAGTGTACGTCACGAACCTCGAAACCGGCACGCTCACGTGACAAACCACCAGGACCTAACGCTGACAAACGACGCTTGTGAGTGATTTCAGCCAACGGATTAGTCTGATCCATGAACTGAGACAAAGCATTTGTACCAAAGAATGAATTGATAACAGAAGAAATTGTCTTTGCATTAATCAAATCAATCGGTGTAAACACTTCATTGTCACGTACGTTCATACGTTCACGTATAGTACGAGACATACGTGCCAAACCAATCGCAAACTGGTTAGACAACTGCTCGCCTACCGTACGTACACGGCGGTTGCTCAAGTGGTCAATATCATCAACATCCGCTTTAGAATTAATCAACTCAATCAGATACTTGATGATTTCAATAATATCTTGTTTTGTCAATACCTTCACATCCATATCCGTAGTCAGACCCAACTTTTTGTTGATTCTATAGCGGCCTACTTCACCAAGGTCATATCTTTTTTCAGAGAAGAACAGGTTGTTGATAACCTCACGGGCACTAGCATCATCAGCCGGGTCTGCATTACGCAACTGGCGGTAGATATAAAGCACAGCCTCTTTTTCAGAGTTACTCGGGTCTTTCTGAAGAGTATTAAATATAATAGAATAGTCGGATGAATTCGCCTCTTCCTTGTGAACAAGGATATTCTGAACGCCTGAATCAATAATTTCATCGATATGCTCCTCTTCAATTACAGTTTCACGGTCGATGATAACCTCATTACGTTCAATAGAAACTACTTCACCAGTGTCTTCATCTACGAAATCTTCTGTCCATGTTTTCAAAACACGAGCAGCGAGTTTTCTTCCTACGACTTTCTTCAAATTAGTCTTGTTAACTTTAACGTCTTCAGCCAAGTTAAAGATTTCGAGGATATCTTTATCATTTTCAAAGCCTACAGCTCTCAGCAGAGTAGTAACAGGCAATTTCTTTTTACGGTCGATATACGCATACATCACATTATTGATGTCTGTTGCGAATTCGATCCATGAACCTTTGAACGGGATAATACGGGCAGAATACAATTTCGTACCGTTAGCATGTACGCTCTGACCAAAGAATACCCCCGGAGAACGATGCAACTGAGAAACGACTACACGTTCTGCACCATTAATTACAAAAGTTCCTTTCGGAGTCATATACGGAATAGGACCCAGATAAACATCCTGAATGACTGTGTCAAAATCTTCATGATCAGGATCAGTACAATACAGCTTCAATTTCGCCTTCAAGGGCACGCTGTATGTGAGGCCACGCTCCAGACACTCGTCTATTGAATAGTGAGGCGGGTCAATGTAATAGTCCAAGAATTCAAGGACAAAGTTATTACGAGTGTCAGCGATAGGGAAGTTTTCAGCAAATACCTTGTACAGCCCGTCATTCTTACGTTTTTCGGGCGGGGTATCCAACTGTAAAAAGTCTTGGAATGACTTCAATTGCACTTCCAAGAAATCCGGATACTTCATCGGATTCTTAATGGAAGCAAAATTAACTCTTTGATTTTCAGTATTTGAAGACATTTGTTAATATTTTGTAGAACTTAATAATAATATAGACACAAAAAGGTTAAGAATCCTCTACCAGAGGATTCCTAACCGTATTACCTGATACTCAGGTTAATATTATTTAAGCTCAACTTCAGCTCCAGCTTCTTCCAAAGTTTTCTTCAGTGATTCAGCTTCGTCTTTAGCCAAGCCTTCTTTTACTGTGCTAGGAGCACCGTCTACCATGTCTTTAGCTTCTTTCAAGCCAAGACCACATGCTTCTTTAACGGCTTTAACAACCTGCAATTTTGCAGCACCAGCGCTCTTCAAAACTACATCAAAAGATGTTTTTTCTTCAGCAGCAGCTGCACCAGCAGCAGGACCAGCAGCAACAGCTACAGCTGCAGCAGCAGGTTCAATACCGTATTCTTCTTTAAGGATAGTTGCAAGTTCATTAACTTCTTTTACTGTCAAGTTAACTAATTGTTCTGCAAAAGCTTTCAAATCTGCCATTTTTGTATGATTTTAATTGTTTGTTACTAATTGATTATAAAATTGATTATTCGGCGCGTTCGCCCAGAGTTTTAAGTACTCCATGAATGGTGTTACCACCTGATTGAAGAGCTGAAATAACATTCTTCGCCGGTGATTGCAACAATGCAATAATGTCAGCGATAACCTCATTCTTACTCTTGATATTGCAGAGAGCATCCAGTTGATCTGCACCTACATAGAAACCTTCTTCAGCATAAGCTGCCTTCAATGCAGGAATGTCCTCTTTGTATTCTTTCAACAACTTTGCAGGAGCGTTAGCTACTTCGCTAAACATTACAGAAGTTGTACCTTTCAAAGAATTGAACAACGGAGAGAAATCAACATCTTCCATGCTCATCAGAGCTTTGTGAAGCAAAGAATTCTTCACAACAACCAGCTTAATACCGGCTTTGAAACATTTTCTTCTCAGTTCACTTGTCTTAGCTGCGTCCATAGCAGTTGTGTCAACCAAGTAAAAATGTCCGTATTGCTTAACGGTTTCAGCCAACTGACCAATAATAACGCCTTTATCTTCCTTTCTCATGATTCCTCCTTATTATTAGTTTTCTTCTACAGTTTTGGGATCAATCTTGACACCCTTACTCATAGTACTTGAAAGATAAATACTCTTAATATAGGTACCCTTAGCTGAGCTTGGTTTCAATTTGATGATAGTAGCGATAAATTCTTTCGCATTATCACGAATCTGATCTGCAGTGAAAGACACCTTACCAATTGAAGTATGAACAATACCGCTCTTATCAACCTTAAAGTCAATCTTACCTTGCTTAACTTCCTTAACAGCCTTAGCTACATCCATAGTTACAGTACCACTCTTAGGATTCGGCATTAATCCACGAGGACCAAGAACACGACCTAAAGCACCGATCTTACCCATGATAGACGGCATTGTAATGATTACATCAATATCAGTCCATCCACCTTTGATCTTTTCAATATATTCATCAAGACCAACATAGTCAGCGCCAGCTTCTTTTGCAGCAGCTTCAGCATCAGGTGTACACAGAACCAAAACACGTACTTGCTTACCTGTTCCGTGAGGCAGCGAAACTACACCACGAACCATCTGGTTAGCTTTACGAGGGTCTACACCTAAACGTACGTCAATATCTAATGAAGCATCAAATTTAGAAAAAGTAATATCTTTAACTAACTGTGCAGCTTCTTTCAGTGAGTATGCTTTCCCTGCTTCAATTTTTTCTGCAGCCAACTTTTGATTTTTTGTCAGTTTACCCATTATAATTGAAGTTTATTAGTTATTACCCGGGAATTCCCCTTTTACAGCGATACCCATACTTCTAGCTGTACCAGCTACCATAGTCATAGCAGACTCGATAGTGAAGCAGTTCAAGTCAACCATTTTGTCCTGAGCAATCGTACGAACTTGTTCCCATGTAATTTCGGCAACTTTCTTACGATTAGGCTCAGCAGAACCACTCTTAATCTTAGCCAATTCAAGCAATTGAATAGCTACGGGAGGAGTCTTGATAACAAAATCAAAAGACTTATCTGCGTAGTAGGTAATGATTACAGGTAAAATTTTACCTGCTTTGTCCTGGGTTCTGGCATTGAATTGCTTGCAAAATTCCATGATATTAATACCCTTAGAACCCAAAGCAGGTCCAACGGGAGGTGATGGATTTGCAGCGCCTCCTTTAATCTGTAATTTGATTAGTCCAGCAACTTCTTTAGCCATTTTGTTTCTAATTTTTATATATTAATTATAGCGAAAGTCCAATGCACGTAACAGAATGCATTATTCTTTCTCGACATCCATAAAGCCAAGTTCCAACGGAGTTTTACGTCCGAAGATCTTAACCATAACCTTCAACTTCCGTTTTTCGGTGTTCACTTCTTCAATGAGACCACTGAAGCCACTGAACGGTCCAACGGTAACTTTCACTGTTTCGCCTACGGTATAAGGTACATTAAGTTCCTCACCACTTTCCTGAAGTTCATCCACCGTACCAAGTATACGATTCACTTCCGATTGTCTCAAAGGAACCGGATTTTCGGAACCTCCCAAGAAGCCGATTACATTCGGAGTGTTTCTCAAATGATGAGCAACTTCACCGACCAAAGCGGCCTCGACTAAAACGTATCCGGGAAGATAACTTCTTTCTTTCACAATTTTCTTACCATTGCGAACCTGATACACTTTCTCGGTAGGAATCAACACCTGAGACACATACTCGCTAAGGTCACTGTTCTTAATGTCAGCATCAAGATATTCTTTAACCTTGCTTTCTTTTCCACTAACAGCACGTAATACGTACCACTTTTTTTCAATCTCAGACATTTTATTCAATTAATTAGTGCGGATAGATAATATCCTCCATTACAAACTGGAAGACTGAATCCATAAGAAAAACGACTAACGCAATGAGTAGGGAAGCATATAAAACAACCACTGCGCTACTAGAAAGTTCTTTACGAGTCGGCCATGATACTTTATGGACTAATTCGTCGTAAGATTCTTTACAATAATTTGCTACTTTCTGAAACATATTCTTTCAAGTTTAGCACGGGAGGAGAGGCTCGAACTCCCGACACCCGGTTTTGGAGACCGGTGCTCTACCAACTGAGCTACTCCCGTAAAAATCAGTTCCCGAAGCCTTACGACCGAGAACTGATCATATATATTTATCCAAGTGTTAGTCAAGAAGTTCTGTTATCTGTCCAGCACCTACAGTACGTCCACCTTCGCGGATAGCGAAACGCAAACCTACATTCAATGCAACCGGGTAAATCAACTCAACTGTAATAGTTACGTTATCACCAGGCATTACCATTTCAGTTCCTTCCGGCAAAGTGATTTCACCTGTACAGTCCATTGTACGCAAGTAGAACTGAGGACGGTATTTATTGTGGAACGGAGTATGACGGCCACCTTCTTCTTTCTTCAAGATATAAACCTCAGCTTTAAACTTAGAGTGAGCCTTAACCTGACCCGGCTTACACAAAATCATACCGCGTTTGATTTCGTTTTTGTCGATACCACGCAACAACAAACCAACATTATCACCAGCTTCACCTTGATCCAACAATTTACGGAACATTTCAACACCAGTAACAACAGATTTCTTATCTTCACCCAAACCAAGGATTTCAACTTCGTCACCTACATGGATAACACCAGCTTCGATACGACCTGTAGCAACAGTACCACGACCAGTAATAGAGAACACGTCTTCAACAGGCATCAAGAAAGGTTTATCAATATCACGCGGAGGCAATGGAATCCACGTATCAACTGCATCCATCAATTCCATTACTTTCTCTTCCCATTGAGGAACACCATTCAAAGCACCTAATGCAGAACCGCGAATGATAGGAGTATTATCGCCATCGAAATCATAGAATGAAAGCAATTCACGCATTTCCATCTCCACCAATTCCAACATTTCCTCGTCATCAACCATATCACACTTATTCAAGAAAACGACCAAACGAGGTACATTTACCTGACGAGCCAACAGGATATGCTCACGAGTTTGAGGCATCGGACCATCAGTTGCAGCACAAACAATAATTGCACCATCCATCTGAGCAGCACCCGTAACCATGTTTTTCACATAGTCGGCGTGACCCGGACAGTCAACGTGAGCATAGTGACGATTTGCAGTTTGATATTCTACGTGAGAAGTATTGATAGTAATACCTCTTTCTTTTTCTTCAGGAGCGTTGTCGATAGAATCGAAAGAACGCAATTCTGAAAGACCTTTTTTAGCCAACACAGTAGTGATAGCAGCAGTCAAAGTGGTTTTACCGTGGTCAACGTGACCGATAGTACCAATGTTAACGTGCGGTTTCGAACGTTCAAATTTCTCTTTAGCCATAGCTTTACTTGTTATTTATTTGATTAATAATCAGCAATTACGTTATTAAAGAGCTGTTAACGAGACTTGAACTCGTGACCTCTTCCTTACCAAGGAAGTGCTCTACCACTGAGCTATAACAGCAAAAAAAGAGCGGAAGACGGGGCTCAAACCCGCGACCCTCAGCTTGGAAGGCTAATGCTCTATCAACTGAGCTACTTCCGCAAAGACCAAAGACCTTTCAAGTCTCAAAAAGTGTGGGCAAAGATGGATTCGAACCACCGAAGTCGAAAGACAGCAGATTTACAGTCTGCCCCATTTGGCCACTCTGGTATTTGCCCAACTTATTTTTCAAAGAACAACTAGCTTCTCAGCACCTTTTCTTGAGCCTCTTGTCGGATTCGAACCAACGACCCCGAGATTACAAATCACGTGCTCTGGCCAACTGAGCTAAAGAGGCTTGTCATACCTAACTTCACAACCATTCCACCTTGGATGGTTAAGCGGCTGCAAAGTTAGATATTTATTTTAAATCTCAAAAACTTTCAGCGATTTTTTTTATTTACCGCGCAGTTTTTCTTTATATTTTGTCAATTGCTTGGAAAGCGCATCTACGCACACATCAACCGACTCTTCAAATGTATCACTCACCTTTTCTGCAAAAAATTCTCCATTAGGCACCAACACTTTCATACTAGCCTCCTTATTCATTGCAGTTTCAGGCTTTACAACTTTTAATGACACCTCCACTTTATTTATATCGTCACAATACTTTTCTAACTTAGCAGTCTTCTTCTGGATAAAATCCTGAAGTCTTTCTGTTGCATCGAAATGAATAGCTTGAATTCTAACTTCCATAAATACCTCCTTTTTTTACGCTCTTGGATGAGCTTGTTCATAAACTTTTTTAAGTTCCTCAAAAGTCGTATGCGTATAGATTTCCGTTGTAGTCAGACTACTATGACCCAGTAATTCTTTTACCGCGCCCAACTCTGCCTCATTATTCAACATAGCAGTTGCAAAAGTATGCCTCAACACATGCGGACTTCTTTTTTTCAGCGATACCACTTTTGAAAGGTTCCGTTTCACTAAAAGATATACCTTTCCAGGATACATCCGTTTTCCGTTCTTTAAAACAAAGAACGCCCCAGCCTTTCCAGGTAACACTTCATTCCTTATCTTCAAATAAACAAACATCGCCCTTCGCAGTTCTTCACCGAAAGGAATCAACCGCTGTTTATTTCTCTTCCCTGTCACTTTTATCAGAGATGCAGAGAAATCGACATCCACGTCATTCAGCCCTATTAACTCGGAAAGCCGCATGCCTGTAGCATAAAACATTTCCAATACCATTCTATCCCGACAACCTGTAAAATCCTCCTTAAAAGGAACATCATCCAAAAGTCGGTCCATTTCACGTTCTTTCAGAAATACAGGAAGAGGCTTCTTGTTTTTCGGACCAATGATTTTCAACATCGGATCCTCCCCTATCACACCTTTCTTTAGAAGGAAACGATAAAACGATCGGAGTGAACTCAGTTTCCGATTTACAGAAGCAGATGTATATCCGTCCTCTATCAGGTTCATCACCCAACCACGAACCAAATCAGCATCTACCGTTGTAAAATCGACATTCTCATCTTTTCCCCTGATGTATTCTTCAAACTTGATCAGATCTATTCCATAACTAACTATTGTTTTCTCAGAATAGTTTCTTTCAAACCGAAGATAATCCAAAAAAGAGTCTGTCATCATAAGAAACGTCGCTTATCAATTCAGCAACGAATATATGAAAAAGAATTCAATTATTCAAAGAATGTGCGAGTTTTTAATTATTCTTCTACTTGCTGAAGTTTCTGAACATAGATAGCACGTTCTCTTTTCAGCCTGTTCAATACAGACGGCTTGTCAAACTGCTGTCTAGCTCTTAGTTCTTTTACAACACCTGTTTTCTCAAATTTTCTTTTGAACTTCTTCAGCGCTTTTTCAATGTTTTCGCCTTCTTTTACTGGTACTACAATCATTGTTTTTAATTATTAAATATGTTGTTATTAATATTTTCAGATAGTCAAATTGCGGCGCAAAATTACACATACTTTCTTTATTTACAAAACTTTCCGCAATTATTTATTTAAAATAATCTAGAAATCGTATCTTTGCTTTCCAGTACAAACCATTATAAACCTATTAAAATGAAATCGGAAATTATAAATAGAATAGTTAGTCTGCGCAATTTCATGCGTAAACACAAGCTTTCAGCCTTTATTATCCCCAGTACGGACCCCCACTCGGGAGAGTATATCCCCAAACATTGGGAAGCACGTAAATGGATATCAGGTTTCACAGGTTCGGCAGGTACAGTTGTCGTAACGCTGGATAAAGCCGGACTTTGGACAGATTCACGCTATTTTCTTCAAGCGACCGCACAATTGGAAAACACAGGCATTACTTTATTCAAAGAACGATTACCGGAAACTCCTTCCATTGTAGAGTGGTTGGGCTGTGTATTGAATTCAGAAGATAATGTGGGTATAGACGGTTGGGTTAACAGCTATCAAGAAACAAGCAACTTACAGAAAGAATTAGAAAAAAAACAGATACACTTAACCCTTACTCCCGATCCATTCAATGAATTATGGACAGACCGGCCTGCATTGCCCGACAACAAAGTTTTTATACATGAATTGAAATATGCCGGTCTCAGTTGCAAGGATAAAATCACTCAAATACAAGAAGCCACCCGTCGTAACAGTTGCACAGGCATTCTAATTTCTGCACTGGATGAAGTGGCATGGACTCTAAACTTGCGGGGAAGTGACGTACACTGCAATCCGGTTTTTGTGAGTTACCTTCTCATCACGGAATATAGTTCCACCTTATATATAATAGAGAATAAACTGTCAGATGAAGTAAAAGACTATCTAGCAGAAAACGGAGTTACAGTGAAACCTTATTCAACAATTGAAAAAGATTTAAAAGATTTTACCGGCAAACTCCTGTTGTCAGCTAGTATCAATGCAGCCATTCATGCAGCAGCCTGCACCCATTCTTTAATAGAAATAGCTCCTTCACCTGTACTTTTTTTAAAAGCGGTAAAGAATGAGACGGAAATAGAAGGCTTCCATCGCGCTATGAAACGCGACGGAATAGCCATGGTTAAATTTCTCCGCTGGCTGAAAACAGCTGTTTCTACTGGAAATGAAACTGAAATAAGTATAGATAAGAAATTATACGAATTCCGTGCCGGACAAGACTACTTCAATGGTATCAGTTTTGACACCATTGCCGGATATAAAGATCATGGCGCTATTGTTCACTATGAAGCAAGCCCCGAAACCGATATCCCCTTAAAACCTGAAGGTATGCTGCTGCTGGACAGTGGAGCACAATATTTGGACGGAACAACTGATATTACCCGTACCATCGTTTTAGGAGCGCTCACGAAAGAAGAAAAAACGGATTACACATTAGTCTTAAAAGGATTTATCCAACTCTCAATGGCTCAATTTCCACATGGAACTTGCGGAACACAACTAGATGCGCTGGCCCGCCTCCCTATGTGGAAAGCCGGAATCAACTACCTGCATGGAACAGGCCACGGTGTAGGTTGTTTCCTGAATGTACACGAAGGTCCTCACCAATTCCGCATGAACCACATGCCAGCCTTACTTGTTCCAGGCATGACAGTAACCAACGAGCCCGGTATATATAAAGCCGGCCGTCATGGAGTACGTACGGAAAATACCATGTTAATTGTTCCGTCACAAGAGACAGAATTCGGTACTTACTATAAATTCGAACCACTTACCCTCTGCCCTATTGACAAAGAAGCCATCCTAACAGATATGCTGAGCGATGAAGAAATAACATGGTTCAACCAATATCATGAAAAAGTTTACAATTGTTTGAGCCCGGAATTGAACAACGAGGAACGCGAGTGGTTAAAAGAAGTAACATCTCCTTTAAAACGGTAGAAATTAATTATGGCACTTATAAAATCAGTAAGAGGATTCACTCCAAAAATCGGCGAAAACTGTTATTTAGCCGATAATGCCACTATTATTGGTGATGTTGTAATCGGAAAAGATTGCAGCATTTGGTTTAACGCCGTATTACGCGGCGATGTTAATGCTATCCGCATAGGCAACCGCGTAAATATCCAGGATGGCAGTGTAGTACACACACTATATCAAAAATCAGTTGTAGAAATCGGGAATGATGTTTCTGTAGGACATAATGTAACCATACATGGCGCGACTATAAAAGACGGCGCTCTGATTGGAATGGGCTCTACCGTACTAGACCACGCTGTCATAGGTGAAGGAGCTATTGTAGCTGCTGGAGCACTAGTACTCAGTAACACCGTCATCGAACCTGGAAGCCTATGGGCAGGAGTTCCAGCCAAATTCGTCAAAAAAATTCCCGAGGCACAGAGCAAAGAGCTCAATCAGAAAATTGCCAATGGATATTTAATGTATGCTTCCTGGTTTAAGGAGGAAGAAAAATAATTCTACATATAAAGAAAAGTTAGTATTCATTTAAAATGATTGATTATGAAAAAAATTATTATTGCAGCATGCATGACGCTTTTAAGTTTTAGTTCTGTTTTTGCACAAAAAGGAAAGCAAGCTATTGGTGGTAATCTAAGTTATGGAACTGAAATAGAGAGTATTGGTCTTGGTCTGAAATATCAATATAATATTACTGATCAAATCAGAATCGAGCCATCTATGAATTACTTTTTTAAAAATGACGGACTTAGCATGTTTGACATCAATGCAAATATCCACTACCTTTTTCCCATAGCAAGCAATGTAAGTTTATATCCATTAGCAGGATTTACATACACTAACTGGCATTTGGATTTAGGAAAAGTAGGCGATTACGATGTCAGTGGAAGTGATGGAAAATTCGGAGTTAATTTAGGGGCAGGCATGGAGTTTACCTTAGATAAAAGCTGGAGTCTAAACCTCGACATTAAATACCAATTAATTAGCGATTTAGATCAAGCAGTATTCAATCTTGGCGTAGCCTATAATTTCTAATTAATAACCAGAGAAGGATAAAAGTGCTTTTAAATGCACCTTTATCCTTCTTCACCTTACAAAGAACAAACCTGCTCTACCTATTTTTACACTAACTTACAAATATGGCACACTATGAATAAAATACGACTACTCACAAAAGATGAGCTCCCAAAAGCTATCGAACTATCCTGGCAAGTTTTCACCATTACCAGCAAAGAAGATTTCAACGATGAGGGATTAGAATTTTTCAAAAGCTTTATTTATAACGAAAAATATATAGACGAAATCACATTTTACGGTAGTTTTAACAATAAAGTCCTAACAGGCATTTTAGGTATAAAAAATAATGGTAAACATATCTCCTTATTTTTTATCAAGCCTGAATATCACAGGCAAGGATTAGGGAAAACCCTTTTCCACTACGTCTTCGCCCTTCATCCTTCCATTGAAACCACGGTTAATTCTTCTACTTACGCCATTCCTTTCTACCAGAGTCTGGGATTTGCTGTCGTAGGAGAAAAACAAAATTACCACGGACTCTGCAGCACTCCCATGAGACGCTATCATGCTGTATTTGTACAAAAGCAAAAGTACACACTACGTACCTGGCAAACAGAAGACGCTCATTCATTAGTTCAAGAACTGAATAACAAAAAGATTTGGGACAATTGCCGCAATGTATTCCCCCACCCTTACAGGCTGGAACATGCAGAAACCTTTATTGACCTCATCAAGAAAAAAGAAGGTATTCATGATTTTTGTATTGAAGTCAATGGAAAAGCCGTAGGTAATATCGGATTTATACCCGGCACAGATGTGGAATGCTTCAATGCCGAAGTAGGGTATGTTATCGGAGAAAAATATTGGAACCAAGGTATTGTAACCGACGCATTACAAGAAGCCATCTACCATTACTTCACTTATACGAATACAATACGTATATTCGCACTTGTCTTTGAGCACAACTTTCCTTCCATGCGAGTATTAGAAAAGGCCGGCTTCAACAAAGTCGGGATAATGACAAAATCCATTTTCAAGAATGGTCATTTCACCAATGCCCATCTTTTCGAGTTGCTTAAAAACACTTAATGTTCAAAAAATGCCAAAAGAACTTACAATGAATGTTATATTACACATATTCATCCTTTGTCCGAAAGACATAACCCCACTCCTTTCACAGTCTTTATCTGTATCCGTTCATCATCAGCAAACAGTTTTCTAAGTCGAGTAACAAAAACATCGAGACTACGTGATGCAAAAAAATCATCCTCCGTATCCCATAGTCTTGAAAGAATAACATCCCGTCTTACTAGTTCATTTTTCTTTTTACAAAGCATCTGAAGCAGTTTCGCTTCGCGTTCCGTCATTGTCTTTTGTACACACGACGAACACTTTAATACTGCATGAACAGCATCAAATGTATAATTTTCACCAATCTGATAAACCTCACTTTCATTAGCAGCTCCCATTCCCTGCTTCATTTTCAACAAGGCACCAATATGCGCATCCAGTTCTTCCGCCAAAAAAGGTTTCTTAATATAATTATTCACTCCCAGTTCATAACCTTTCACCACATCTTTAGGCGAAACTCTACCCGAGGTAAAAACAATGGGAATAAATCCATCCGTTTCCCGGATACGACGTACCATTTCATAACCATCCATAACAGGCATCTCAATGTCTGAAATAATGATATCGGGATGTTGCTCCTTCCATATCCTCAGCCCTTCCTCGCCATTGGAAGCAGTCATCACCTCGTATCCACCTATCATATCCTCCAATCCACCACGGATAATGTAACAAAGATTAGTATCATCTTCTACCAACAACAGTTTTATCATATCATCTTCCTTCTTTAAAAAACATTTATACCCTCTCCTCACTCGGCAAAAAAAGAAGAAATTCACTATACTCCCCTTCAATGCTTTCCACACACACTTTTCCACCATGCGCCTCGGCCACGCGGAAAACATAATTCAAACCCAGTCCGAAACCTGACGCACCACCTTTACGGCTGCGGTCGGCAGCCGAAGCACGTTCGTATTTCTCGAAGATACGGCTCTGATCCTTCAACGGAATACCCATGCCGTTATCTCTTACCTTTATCAAATAAAAGTTATGGTCCTGGCGCAAGGATGAAATCTGTATTTCCACCTCTTCACCTGAATATTTTATAGAATTGTCTACCAAATTACCAATAGCTTCTTTCAAGAATTCTTCATCAGCATATACCCATTCTGATTCCAAACGAAGAGAGAAATGTACAGGTTTATCTGCCTTAGCAGTATATTTCTCAATGAGGTCCTCTAACATCGGACGGAGTTGTACCTCCTCTTTCCAAAGCCTCAATTGAGCATTTTCCAATTTTGACAGCGTCAGCACCTTGTTGGTCAGTGACAATAAATGTTCACTCTCGTCCTCCAATATCTGAAAATGCTTCTCACGTTTATCCGGATAAATATCCAACTTTCCTGATTTCAACATTCGGGTCCCCATCAAGATACAGGCAAGAGGAGTCTTCATCTCATGAATCATGGCGTATGAGAAATCCTCACGCATTCTAGCTATTTTATTCTGATGGGCAATAATACGAATCTGATAAACAAGACAATAGACAATCATTGCCATCATCAAGACAGTAGCAATGAGAAGCAAGGTCATCTGTTGGAAAATAATCCAATAAGGATTAACAATAAAAGCCTGAAGATTCTCCGTGCGTTTATAATTGATAGGTTGTAATCCGGTTTTCAACAAACCATAATCCCCCACCTGTATGGAACGGGAGCTTCTAAGAATATTCCCCAGCGAATCTGTCACACAGGTTATTACCTCTGCATCCAATCCTTCGGCAGCAAGACCTGTCCGATAAATAGAATCTAAACTTGACAAAGAAACAGACAATTTATAATCCCTCTTGACAATCTCTTGCATGGAAACCTGCATATTGGACATCAACCATTGGTTCACATTTTCATCAACCCTGTCATCCTTAAAAAGATCATAATCTTCATCCAAGCTTATTCTAACCATAATGGAAGTATCTCTGTCCTTATACTTCTTTTGCAAAGAATCTTGATATACTTCCATGCGATAAAACACCTCACGCATCGTTGCATCTCTAAATACTTCATTGCTTCTGAACTGTATACTTTCCTTAGTTAGCTTATAAGTATTTACAAGCCAAACGTACTGCAAACTGATGATTGCCAACAGTCCAATACAAGCCACCCAACGAATATGTTTGATTGTCATACACTTATATCCTATCCATACTTTGTTAACGTAATGTTAACCTGCTATTAACCAGGTAAGGAAAAAAGTCTCCCTACTTTTGTTTCGTCAAAGTTAAAGAAAATATTAAAAACAAATAGATATGAAAAAGCAAAATTTTATCATCACATCGCTATTTTTATTTTGGATTATAGGAACAACCGCTGCACAAACCATTACCGGAAAGGTTATAAACATCCATGCACAAGCCATTGACGGTGCAACCGTCATCCTACAAACCATTGATTCTACTTTCGTGGACGCCGTAATCACAGATACCACCGGTTGCTTTAGGTTCAACCGGCAACCAGCATCTTATCGGCTGATTTTCCAACACATCATGTACGAAACCCTCTTATTGACAACTACAGGAGAAGACACAGGCACGATTACCCTGAAAAGTAAAGATTATGCCCTGGACGAAGTTATCGTCAAAGGGGAACGCCCTCTTGTAAAAGTGGAAGAAGGAAAATTATCGTATGATCTGTCACAACTCACCACACATAGAATCGTGAACAATGCTTATGAAATCCTTCAGCAATTACCCGGTGTACAAGAAATAAACGGCAACCTTTCATTGGCAGGCGCACACAATCTGAGCATTATTCTAAACGGAAGACCCACAACAATGAGTCACGAACAGTTAGCCATTTTATTAAAAAACACTCCGGCTTCACGTGTAGAAAAGGTAGAAGTTATGTATAGCACACCGCCGCAATATCATATAAGAGGTGCTGCCATCAACTTACTTTTGAAAGTTTATCGTCCGGAAGAAAGCGGGTTGCAAGGAGAAGTTAATGCCGGATATCTATACAATTACAGAAATGGCACACAAGGAGGAATCAGCCTACTTTACACCACTCCTAAATGGAATATAGACTTGCTATATAATACCCATTATGAACAAAACAGACAAACTACAGATACGTACTCACACCACACCTTAAAAAATAATGTATATGATATCTGTCAACACAATAACATTGACAGAAAAGGAATAACACATTATGTACGGACAGGCGCTGAATATAAATTCAATGGTAGTGCTCATATCAATTTGGCCTATACCGGTATCTTCAACCCTAACAACGATAATCATTCGTATTCCGACGGGAACATCACAACCGCAGACAATCGGACAAAAAAGGAGGCTCAAATGCACAATCTCGCTTTAGATTATCTCTCTGGCTTCGGTATGAAAGCTGGAATAAATTATACCTCCTACCATTCCGAAAGTCATCAGCAATTCACCAACAAAGACAACAAAAAACAAACAAGCGAATTTCATACGACTAGCGGACAAATAATAGACCGCTGGAAAATATACGTAGACCAGTCACACACACTACCACGAGAGTGGACCTTGAATTATGGCACCTCTTTGACTTATGCCAGTGACCATAATACTCAGTTCTATCATACCCAAAACGGAACAGATATGAGCGAACTTAACACAGACAATCGTTATAACGAATATACATATGACTTCTATGTCGGATTCAGCAAAAATATGGGAGAACGTTTGTCTTTCAGCGCATCCATAACCGGAGAATACTACAAAACGGCCCGTTATCATGCATGGGCGGCTTATCCTACAGCCGAATTAACATACGTAATGACCCCAGCGCATATTTTACAACTTGCATTCACTTCAGATAAAACCTATCCCAGCTACTGGGATCTGAGCGAAAGTACCGGCTATATAAGTGGTTATGAAGAAGTACAAGGCAATCCAATGTTAAAGCCATCCACCGACTATTCCGTAAATCTGAATTATATTTTAAAGAACAAGTATATCTTCAGCCTAGCTTATGACTATGAGCCCGATTTATTTCAGCAACTGGCTTATCAGAGTACGGAACGCCTGACATTGATTTACAAGACCCTGAACTGGGATTATCAGCAAAGTTTTTCAGCCACTGCCATCATTCCCTTCAAAATAGGCCATTGGCTGGACAGCCGTGCCACACTACAAGCAGAATACAGGCAGGCGAAATGTGATAAATTCTTCGACCTTTCTTTCAACCACAGCAAATGGATTGGATTGGGAATGTTACAGAATAACCTAACGCTGTCTACCCAACCGGACATACGCATGGAACTGACCGGACTTTATTTAAGCCCATCCATTCAGGGAAATTATGATTTAAGCAATGTATGGGCCATCCATGCCGGGTTGCGATGGAATTTTGCCAACCAAAAGGCGAGTCTTCAACTGAAAGCCACTGATCTGTTCAATTCAATGCAAGGAGATATAGATGTAACACTGCGCAATAAAGGGCAGTATATGGACATGCACATCAACAGTTATTCACGCAACGTAACTTTATCCTTTACTTACAAGTTCGGAGGCTATAAAGAAAAACAGCATAAACCAATAGACACTTCCCGATTCAAATAAAGCATCATCAATAGTATCATGACACAGTAATAAGGGGCAGATTCGTACATCCGCCCCTCATTCGATTATTTCATAACAGAAAGTATCTTACTATATTCAGACTGATTATTCAATATCTCAATAGCTTTTTTCAGATCAGGATCATCTTTCAAGCGTTGCAGTATCGCGCCACGTTGGAAATAGTAACGTTTCAAAATCTCCTGAGCAATAGCATCTTTTATCTCTTTCGAGAACCTGTCCAACTCATGATCCAAATTATGCGTCAATTTCGTTTCCAAAGCGGCAAACTCTTCTTTTGCCCCATCCATATATCCTTCAAACTCTGCTATTTCTTTCAAGTTCTTCAGCATCTTCTCACTTTGCCGATCATAAGTAAACTTACGCTTATGTAACATCTTCTTAAAATCAACATAGTCAGCATCTGTTATTGTAAAGTCTTTCACTTCCCCTACCTGAGAATGCTTGATACAATATTGGGTAGCATAATCAAAAATCATATCATCATTAAGCAGATAAAACATAATGTTTGGGAAATTTTCAACTTTCACCTCCACATCCGGACGAATACCGCCACCATCACGCACTTCACGTCCGGCTGCTGTATGGAATACATTGGTCAGGCTGTCCGGAGTACGGGCCACAGACCCGTCAGCATTACGTTTAGCATAATCAATAGCTTGAATGCATCGTCCGCTGGGAATATAATATTTTGCAGTAGTTACTTTCATGCTACTGTTATAAGGCAATTCACGAGGAACCTGTACCAACCCTTTACCATACGTACGGCTTCCTACCACAATAGCCCGATCAAGGTCCTGCAAGGAACCTGAAACAATCTCGGATGCCGAAGCTGTAGAACCGTCCACTAGCACAGCCAGCGGAATCTCTGTATCTACCGGTTCATTCATTGTTTTATAAGTGGTACCAGCTTGTTTAATCTTACCTTTTGTTACCACAATCTCTTTCCCTTTCGGCACAAAGAAATTCACTACATTCACTGCTTCCCCCAACAAACCGCCACCATTGCCACGCAAATCGAGAACAATAGATTTAGCACCTTGCTGTTTCAATTCTATCAATGCCTTCTTTATATCTTTTGAACAGTTCTCTATAGCAAAAGTACTGATAACGATATATCCCACATTATTGCCTACGATTCCATAATAAGGTACAGGGTTCGTACGGATGGTAGAACGGGTTATTTTAAATTCCATTGGCACATAAGTACTATCAGAAGTAGGTCTCTCAACTTTCAACACACAAGTTGTTCCCGGCTCACCACGCAAATTATCACTGACATACGAGGTCAGATCATTGGGAATTCTGTCTCCCTGGGCCATATCTTTTCCATTGATCTCCATGATGATATCACCGGCTTTCAGTCCTATTTCGGCAGCAGGGCTTCCTTCGGAAGGTTCAATAATAGCCACACGCTTTCGGGGAGTATAATAACGTATTACCGATCCGATACCGCCAAACTTTCCGCTAGTCATTTCCTTTAGTGTATTATCTTCTTCAGGATAATACTCCGTGTAAGGGTCGGTCTGCGCCAACATAGCATCAATACCATATTTTATCACTTTCTCAGGATCAATAGTATCAACATAAAACATATCCAATTCCTTGAATATCGCATTGAAGATATCCAAGTTTTTTGCTATCTGGAAATTACGGTCATCACCTTTATTAAAACTAAACAAAGCGCTACCTGTCAGGCCCACGCAAATCATTAACAATATTTTCTTACTATTCCACTTCATCACTTTATGTATTTGTGAACCGCAAATTAATACATTATTCTATTCAAGCCTGTAGAAGGGCCTCTATATTTAACTTTATTTCGTCCCATTTTTTCTTTGATAAGGTTGTACCCACCACTTGTATCACATTGGATGCTAAAATAGAACCTATAATGGAACACTTCTCCAAAGAATAACCACAAGTCAGTCCATACAGAAAACCTGCTGCATAATAATCTCCCGCGCCAGTGGTATCCACGACTTTTTTTACCGGAGGTACCTCTAGTTTGATGCATTCCGTACCTTTCTTTATACATGAACCTTGGGCACCTAGTTTTACTATTACAACACTGCATTTAGAAGCAATTTCATTGATAGCCCCCCATGCATCCTTGCCTGTATAAGCCTTTGCCTCTTCCTCATTAGCAAAAACAATATCCACGTATTTAGTTATCAAAATATCGAAGAATTCCAAATCTCCTTCCACAATATTATAACTGGCCATATCCAAGCAGATTTGCAATCCAGCCTCTTTTCCTAATTGCATAGCACGAAGAATCAATTCATGATCCTGTACCAAGTATCCTTCTATATATAGATATGCATACCCCTTAAACATATCCAACGTCAGATTTTCGGCTTTCATAGTGGCAGCAGCTCCCAAATAAGTGCCAAAAGTACGTTCTCCATCCGGTGAAATGAAAGTAGAAGCCACTCCTGTAGGTAAATCACCGGCAAGTAATTTCATGTCAATTCCCTGCTTCAAACCATTTTTTTTAAAATATTGCCCAAAATCATCGTTTCCTATCTTTCCGATAAATCCCGGATGTGCCCCTAGATTAGCTAATGCCAAGACTGTATTTCCCACACTTCCCCCTGTAGCTTTATGCGTTTTCATATCAGAGAATTTACCACTGATTTTCAGAAATTTATCTTCATTTATAAGTTGCATACTTCCTTTGGGCAAACTCATCTCATCTAGTAGCGAATCATCTTGCAAAGTAACAAGAACGTCAACCAATGCATTGCCCATTCCAATTATTTTATCCATTTATCTAAAATTTTTCTGCAAAGATATTGCATATTTCGGAAAAACCTATTATCTTTGCACCGCATTTGAGAGAAAAACCTTCTTCGTTAGCTCAGTCGGTTAGAGCATCTGACTGTTAATCAGAGGGTCCTTGGTTCAAGTCCAAGACGAAGAGCACTTTTAAAGTCAAATGCAATTTTCTTCGTTAGCTCAGTCGGTTAGAGCATCTGACTGTTAATCAGAGGGTCCTTGGTTCAAGTCCAAGACGAAGAGCACAAAGGTTCGCAGATAGCGAGCCTTTTTTATTACTATATATAATAAAAGCCTTCATCACATTCTTTTGTAATTCCATTGTAATCTCCACCCGCCATTTTACTTATATTACCCTCAAAAACAAGATTTCCATTCAAATGTTTTGGAACTATCTTACTATTATTTACATTTGTTGGGAAACAAGTACTGATATGAAAACGCACATCATAGCACTTTTTCTACTTATAGGAGGAGCATTGAATTTATTTGGAGAAAACTTACATAACTTTTTCAACCGATATAATTTCAGCTTTATTACAGAAGATACTGGGTTACCCCATAACTTTATCAATGATATTTACAAAGACACTCAAGGATATATCTGGGTAGCTACTAATAATGGAATAGGACGGTATAACGGCTATCAATTTATTCATTATAATTCCCAGTCCCACTCCATTCGCTTGAAAAACGACTACGTGCATAAAGTCTGTGAGGATAAGTTTCAACGACTCTGGATAGGGTCGGAAGAAGGAATAGACCTCATTGACTTGAAACATTATACACAGATAGACACGGACAAAGAACTGCCTGCCGAATTGAAATTTCTAGCAAGTAACTACATTGCATCCATCTATCGGGACAAGCAGAATAATTTGTGGATATCGACAGACAAGAATCTATGGTATCTGGAACTAGGCGTAGACGGGCAAATAAAAGATTACTATAAACTGAAAAAAGATACAGAATCCCCCATCCACGCTGTTATTGACCTGCAAGAATACATCTGTGCAGGCATAGATAATCATGTATGCCGTATTGAAAAAGGGAGCAACCACTTACTGAAAACCAGCATGGTATCGGAGCTGCTGAAACCCTTTTCAGAAGACTGGAGAATTCTCTGCATGGAAACTGACGGGGAATTGTTATGGATAGGAACCAATCGCGGACTCTTCAAGTATAACCATACCCAGCAGAGTTTGAACCGGTACCGTTACTCCAATCATCGCCCCGGAATGCTAAGTCAAGCCTATATAACCGGAGTTAAACTGACTAGCAAAGGAGATGTCATCGTTTCCACTCTGAACGGACTCAATGTATACAATCGGGATACCGATACTTTTACTTATATCCGCCAAAACAATGAAATGCCTGACAAGTCGTTGAACTGTAATTTCATCAACTGCCTGCTGACCGACAATGAGAATATCTGGGTAGGGACTGAGATAGGAGGAATCAATTTATTGACTCCCAATTGTCTGCAAACGTATGTGTGGCAATACAACTATCTGCGAGAAACCTCTCTTTCCCCCAATCCGGTCAATGCCATCAGCGAAGACAAAGACGGAAATCTATGGGTAGGAACAGTAGAGGGAGGACTCAACAAAAAGAGCAAAGGCAGCGATGAGTTCATCCATTATACTTTTGACCAGAATAATCCCACTTCCATTAGTAACAACTCCATCCGTGGCATTCTCATTGATTCCGAAAATCATTTATGGGCATATACTTGGGGGGTCGGAATCAATGAACTAAATCTAAATATACCCCATAACCAAACTTTCCAACGCCATATCCGGGAAGACTCCATAGGATTGGAGGGAGATTTTCTAAGCAGCGCCTGTGAAGACACCATGAACAATGGTTTATGGTTTGGTACTACCAGAGGGCTTCATTTCTACCATAAAAAGACCAAGCGTTTCACCCGGGTCTTGTTTGACCGTTCCGACAATGAATTCGATGCGGTAGGGTCCATCATTATCGACCGCAAGAAACGTCTTTGGATGGGAACATCTGAAGGAGTTTTCATTATGGATTTATACTCGTTCTCCATTTCCTCCACACAATTCAGCTATACCTATTTAAAACATAAACTGACGGAACCCACTTCATTGCAATTAGAAAAAATAAACTGTATCATAGAAGATCATAATGGTACCATCTGGCTGGGAGCAAATGGGAACGGACTATATCAACTAACGGAAGAAAATGGAACACAGTTCACATTTCATAACTACACCCGCAAGGATGGGTTACCCAATAATACCATTATAGGTATTGTGGAAGATAAAACGGGACATCTGTGGATGTCCACCAACCACGGCATCGCCCAACTGGATACACAAACCATGACTTTCACCAATTATACAAAAGAAGACGGACTGCCCAATAATCAGTTTTATTGGAACGCATCTTATTATTCTCCCCAAAATAATCTGTTATATTTCGGTACTATAAACGGATTAGTCGCTTTCACCCCCGATATAGCCAAGATAAAAAAGCAGGATGCCAAAGTCAAACTGACCTCAATCAGTGTCGCCGGTACCATGGTCTATCCTCCAGCAGACGGAAAAACTCCCTGCGCGGTAACAAATTTACATACCATCCGTCTGCACGAAAAAGATCATGGTTTTTCCATCGAGTTTTCCACCTTAAACTATGGAAACTGTAACCGAGTGAAATATGCCTACCGCTTGAAAAATTATGAGAATGAATGGACAGAAACCCTTCCTGGCGAACATACTGCTAGATACAATTTCATTCCCTCCGGAAAATATGTGTTCCAAGTCCGTGCCACAGACGAGAAAGGACATTGGTCTGATAAAATAACGGAAGTCAAAGTAACCATCACTCCTTATTTCTATAAATCCTGGTGGTTCTATTTATTGCTTGCCATTCTGATCACCGTAGGCAGCTATTATTTTTATCAATGGAAAATAAGTCTGTACCGTCAACAGAAAAAACAACTGGAAAAAGAAGTAGCCCAACGCACCCATGAGCTAGAGTTACAAAATAAACAACTAGAAATAATGGCACGACACGTCGAGGAGGTAACGGAAGAAAAAATTGCTTTCTTCACCAATATCACTCATGAATTCCGGACACCAGTCACTTTAATCAACGGTCCCATCCAACGCGCCCTTGACGAAAGCCATGAGCCGGAAGTAAAGAAACAGCTACAAATAGCTGAACGGAATTCCAATTATCTGCTATCACTAGTCAATGAATTAATGGACTTCAGAAAGTTAGATGCAGACAAAGTTGTATTAAATAAGACAAACGAAAACTTTATCCGCCTTATACAAAATATATTAATGCCTTTCGAAGTATTTGCCCATGAACGGAACATAAACATCATCACCTACTTCCGGCTCTGTACCCCGTTTTGGATATTTGATGTTGAATATATGCGCAAAGCCATTATTAATCTGATATCCAATGCTGTTAAATTCACTCCCGATTATGGAAAAATAAGTTTGTATGTGGCTTCCCTTACCGACAAAGACAACCATACCTGGCTGTTCATAGATATAAAAGATACAGGTAATGGTATCGTACCCGAAGATATAGAACGTATTTTCGAACGCTTCTACCAATCCAAAAAGAGCATCAAATATCCCGTTTATGGACAAAGCAGCACAGGAATCGGACTATTCTTATGTAAGAAAATCATTTCTCTACACGGAGGCAACATCTATGCAGGAAACAATCCCAAGCAAGGAGCTTTCTTCAGAATACTATTACCTTTGGAAAAAGGTATCCCCCAAGCCGAATCAGAAAAAGAAAAATATGAGCAGAATGAACACCCACTTTCCATTCCTGCCAATGGAAACGAGAAAAAGGAAACCATCCTCATTGTTGAAGATAATGCAGATATGCGTACTTATATTTGTTCCATTCTCAAAAACAATTATCAATTAAAAGAAGCACAGAACGGTGCAGAAGCTCTTTACTTGATTCAAAGAGAAACGATTGATTTGATTGTCAGCGACCTGATGATGCCCGTCATGGACGGGAATGAATTATCCCGCCAGGTAAAAGCTAATCTGGCTACTTCCCACATCCCCTTTCTCATGCTCACTGCCCTCCGGTCCGAAGCCCAAGAAAGAATCAGCTACGAAATAGGAGTAGATGAATATCTGTGCAAACCATTTGATGAGGTTATTCTAAAATTACGTATCCGAAATATACTTGCCTTACGCCAGAAATACAAATCCATGTTCTCCACTAGTATGAATTGTGAAACATTGAATATAAACGCTAGTTCCAAAGACAACACATTTATGACATCGGCAATCAATTTAATGAAAGAACATTATGCCGACTCGGATTATAACTTAGAGCGCTTTATCCGCGATATGGGATACAGCAAAACATTAGTCAATCAGAAATTACAATCCTTAACAGGGCAATCCATTGGCCAATTTATGAGAAACTACCGATTAAATGTGGCAAAAGAGACTTTAACCAAAGTCGAATGCAACATTTCTATTGCAGAAATCGCATATGCTGTAGGTTTTAACGACCCCAAATATTTCACAAAATGCTTCAAAGAGCTGTTTGGAGTACTTCCAAGCGAATATTTTGGAAGAAAATAGTTCACTTTACTATTTTACTCCATTTGTGCACCATATTCTCCTATAGAAAGCTTTGTTTCCCTTACATTTGTAAAAAACAGAAATGCAAATGTATATGAAAAACATATTCTTATTATTGAGCTGGCTGATACTACTCCCCTCCGGTATACTGGCAAACCCTATCAAGGGAATGCTGGAAAGGATAGACAAGGGAGCATCGAACAAGTTCGTAGTCGAACTACACAAAAGCTCTAACGACTTTTTCGAGTTAGACCGGAAAGGCGACAAGGTAGTGATACGAGGTAACACCTATATTAATATAGCAACCGGCATCAACTGGTACTTAAAGTATCATGCCGGAATCCATCTGTCATGGAACGGTATGCATGCCTCACTACCCGATGTTCTTCCTCCCGTCCTCCGTAAGGAACGCCACGAAACAAACCTAGCCCTGCGTTATGACTTCAATTACTGCACCTACTCTTACTCCATGGCATTCTGGGACTGGAAACGTTGGGAAAAGGAACTGGACTGGATGGCACTACACGGAATCAACCTGCCGCTCGCTGCCGTAGGACATGAATGTGTATGGCGTAACCTATTACTCCGGTTGGGGTTTTCCAAACAGCAAATCAATAATTTTATTGCCGGTCCGGCATTCCTTGCCTGGTGGGAAATGAACAATCTGGAAGGATGGGGAGGCCCTAATCCCGACAGTTGGTATGAACAACAAGAAGCCTTGCAAAAAAAGATATTGCAACGAATGAAAGAATGGGGAATGCACCCCGTACTGCCCGGTTATTCAGGTATGATCCCCTCCAAGCTGGATTTGGGAAAGCGTATTGATAGTGGAAAAGAAAAGAAAACAGCAAGCGACACTTCCTCGGAATCCGCCCAAAGCACCCTCAACAAATGGAACGGATTCGACCGACCGGGAATCTTACTGCCCGACGATCCCAAGTTTACCCAGATTGCCAACCTTTTTTACGAAGAGACCGAAAAGCTGTATGGAACAAGTGACTACTACTCCATCGATCCTTTTCATGAAGCCAAAAGCTTGCCTGCCGGACTAGACTTCGGCAAAGCCGGCAGGGCTATTATGGATGCAATGAAGAAGGCTAACCCCAAAGCTGTGTGGGTGGTACAAGGATGGACAGAAAACCCACGTCCGGAAATGATGAAAGCGCTGAATCCCGGCGATCTGCTTATCCTTGATTTATTTAGCGAATGTCGTCCCATGTGGGGCATTCCCTCTATATGGAAACGAGACAAAGGATACGAAGAACACAACTGGTTGTTCTGCCTGTTGGAGAATTTCGGGGGGAACGTGGGCTTGCATGGAAGGATGGACCAGCTTCTTCACAATTTCTACCTGACCAAGAACAATCCACTGGCCGCTCAGCTAAAAGGCATCGGTCTGACGATGGAAGGCATTGAAAATAATCCCGTTATGTTCGAACTGATGTGCGAACTTCCTTGGCGTGCAGAAAAGTTTACCAAAGAAGAATGGATCAAACAATACATCCGCGCACGCTATGGCACAGACGATGAATCTATCCGGCAAGCTTGGCAGATCCTGGCAAACGGTATCTATAACTGTCCGGCAGGAAACAACCAACAAGGTCCTCACGAAAGTATCTTTTGTGGGCGTCCATCGCTGAATAATTTCCAAGCATCCAGCTGGAGCAAAATGTGCAACTATTACGATCCCACTACCACAACAGAAGCTGCACGGTTGATGGTGAGCGTGGCAGACAAATATCGCGGTAATAACAACTTTGAATATGACCTGGTGGACATCACCCGACAAGCCATTGCCGACCGTGCCCGAATAGTGTACAATTACGCTGTTGCCGACTTTAAAAGCTTCGACAAAAAAAATTATGCCACACACACCCGACAGTTCCTGGAACTGTTAATGATGCAAGACAAGCTGCTGGGCACACGCAAGGAATTCAAAGTCGGAAACTGGATTCAACAAGCGCGCAATCTGGGAATCACACCTGAAGAGAAAGACCTCTACGAATGGAACGCCCGCGTACAAATCACCACATGGGGAAACCGCTACTGCGCCGACATCGGCAAATTACGAGATTATGCCCATAAGGAGTGGAACGGGCTGCTGCGCGACTTTTATTACAAACGTTGGGAAAAATACTGGCAAGTACTGCAAGACCAACTGGATGGCAAACTTCCTGTACTGCCAGTAGGTAATTCATCAACCCCCACTGCCGATAATCCAGCCATGACCATAGATTGGTATGCCCTGGAAGAACCATGGACACTGGCAAAGAACACCTATGCGGCATCTGCCGAAGGTGATTGTATAGAAGTAGCGAAAGAGGCTATAACATTGATAAACAATTGATAGTAAGATGAAAAAGGAAGAGCTCAATACAGAAACCGCACAGCAGGCACCGCCCATTAAAAAGAGGCTTTTGTCACTCGATGCACTCAGGGGCATCACTGTAGCAGGGATGATTCTGGTCAACAATGCAGGAGGCAAAGTGTCGTATGCACCTTTGCAACATTCTGTATGGAACGGACTGACACTTTGTGACTTGGTTTTTCCTTTCTTTCTGTTCATCATGGGTATTTCAACATATATTTCATTAAACAAATTCAATTTCAACGTTTCCCTACAAGTGGTAACCAAGATATTGAAACGCACATTTCTTATTCTATGCATCGGATGGGCAATCGGTTGGTTTGACCATGTATGTGAAGGTGACTTCCTGCCTTTTGTCCATCTGCGCATTCCCGGGGTACTGCAACGCATTGCTTTATGTTACTGTGTTATTTCTTTTACAGCCCTATTTATGAATCATAAGTTCATCCCCGCATTAACCTTTATCTTACTGGTAAGTTACACTGTCATATTATGCATGGGGAACGGTTATGCCTGCGATGAAAGCAATATTTTATCCATCATTGACAGGCAACTTTTCGGCGAAGCGCATCTCTATCAGAAGAGTCCGATTGATCCGGAAGGATTTGTAAGCACTCTCTCTGCTATCGCCCACACTTGTATCGGTTTTTCATATGGAAAATGGATAATACAAAGCCATCAGACAGAAAACAAAGTACTCCGTTTGTTCTTGACCGGATTCATTCTGATAAGTATCGGCTATTTATTGGCAGATGCGCTGCCTTTAAATAAAAGAATATGGTCTCCTACTTTTGTTTTGGTGACCTGCGGAGCGGCTTCCATGTCACTTGCCACACTAATGTATTATATAGACATAAGGAATAAACAAAAATGGTGCCGCTTCTTCATCATCTTCGGCGTCAACCCCCTATTCCTCTATGTATTGAGCGAAGTACTTGCCATTATGATGGGAAGTACCGGATGGAAGGCGGCAGCCTATGCAGCCATTCATTCAGGAATAACCAATGCCTACCTTGCCTCAACCGTCTACGCCCTCGTTTTCACTCTGTTTTTGGGGGGTATCGGTTATCCGCTATATCTTAAGAAAATATACATCAAACTGTAACAACAGATTCACAATATATAGAGAACTATACAGTATTAAACAAGAACATATTAATCAAAACCAAAATTAAATTCTATGCTAAACGTACAATCTCTAACCCAAAGGACATTTGCACAGATAGTAGTCTTTGCATTACTCCTATTAAACAGTACACTGGCATTTGCTCAAAATCAAGTTAACGGTATTGTCACAGACAAAACCGGAGAACCCCTTATCGGAGTGAATGTAGTCGAAAAAGGTACTACCAACGGTGTTATCACTGACTTTAACGGACAGTTTACACTGAATGTAGCACAAGGAAAGACACTCGTATTCTCTTACGTGGGTTACACTACCCAGGAAATTACAGTAAAAGGATCTTCTTTGAAGATTATTATGGAAGAAGATTCTAAAACATTAGATGAAGTTGTGGTAGTAGGTTATGGCAGCATGAGTCGTAAGGATGTAACCAGCTCCATTACCACTGTGAAAGCAGACAAACTGAATGTAGGAGTTTATTCTGACCCTGGACAGTTGCTGCAAGGTAAAGTCCCTGGTTTGACGGTAGTACAAAGCAGCGATCCGACTTCTGGTACTGCTTCTATCTCTTTACGTGGGGCTTCCTCTCTGCGTACCGGTGCGGCAATGGAACCTTATTATGTTATTGACGGTATTCCCGGTATGTCATTAAGTCTGATTGCTCCCGAAGATATTGAAAGCATTGACGTACTTCGTGACGCTTCTGCAACAGCTATTTATGGCTCCAAGGCTGCTAACGGTGTAATTTTGATTACCACCAAAAAAGGTAGTAAAAGTGAGCACACTTCTGTAAACTACAGCGCATATCTTGCATTTGACAACATTGCCAAGCGTTTGGATATGATGACTGCCGACGAACTCCGCACCTATGCCAAGGAAAATAACATCACTCTTCCGAATGACAAAGGAGCAAACACCAATTGGAACGATGAAGTACTGCGCACAGCAATCAGTCATAACCATAACGTTTCTATCAATGGCGGTTCAGAAAAGACTCAATACAGTGCCAGCATGAGTTATCAAAACAAACAAGGTATCGTACGTGGTACAGATTTCGAGCGTTTCGGCGGCCGCGCATTTTTGCAAACCAAAGCACTGAATGATCGGCTCACCTTAGCCTTTAACGTGAATGCCGCACAATCAAAAGGTACCACCGTTGATTCCGCCAAAGATGGCCAATCCGTATTCGACGCCATGAATTATTATTCTCCACTAGTTCCTGTCACCAACGCAGACGGTTCTTGGTATAGCGACAAAACTATCTCCCAAAACTTCAATCCTGTATCCATGATCAATGAAGATACTTTTGAAAACAACAAGAAACTCCTTCAAGGAACAGCCAAAGGTACTTTAGATATCACTAAGGACTTAAAATGGAACTTAAGTCTTTCCTATCAAGACGAACAATATATATGGAACGAATACCATACCAGCAAATCCCAATATAACACCCGAAATGGCGAAGCTAAACGTATTGCAACAGAAAACAAGAAAAAAATTCTTGAAACATACATAAACTATGATCATACATTCGCCAATATCCACAAACTGGGCCTGATGGCCGGTTATTCATGGGAACAGAATGATGACAATGACAGTTTCGGTCTGGATGTCTACGACTTTTACAATGATAACACCACTTTTTATAATCTGAACCTTGCCAATAAAATGGATTGGCAGAATGGCGGTATCACCAGCAATAATAACGGTCATTTGGAAACTTTACGTATGATCTCATTTTATGGACGTATCAACTACTCCTTCAACAGCAAATACCTGCTTCAAGCAACAATTCGCCGTGACGGCTCCTCTGCCTTTGGAAAGAACAACCGTTGGGGAACTTTTCCATCTGCATCGTTGGCATGGCGTATGAGCGAAGAAAAGTTCATCAAAGATTTAAATGTTTTCGATGACTTGAAGTTCCGTGTTGGTTATGGTGTTAGTGGTAACTCACTCGGATTCGGAGCTTATTCGGCTATCCAGACTTACAGTACTTCAGGTTGGTTCAACTATACAAACGCCAATGGCACACAGAATAGTTACCATACCCTGGCAGCCGACTCAAATGCCAATCCAGACCTAAAATGGGAACGTACAGCCATGTTGAACATCGGGCTAGACTTCAGCTTCTTTGGAGGCAGATTAGGAGGAACCATCGAATACTATGACAAGCGTACCAGCGACCTGATATACACTTACGAGGTTTCCACAAACCGCTATCCTTTCGGAACCATGCCGGCCAATGTGGGAGATATCAGCAATAAAGGTATTGAATTTACCATTAATGCCACTCCCATACAAACAAAAAATTTCTCTTGGCAAACCAGTTTGAACTTATCTCATAATAAAAATAACGTAGAAAGTATATCCAACAGCGAATATTCCGTAGATTATATCCGTGCAGCCGATCCTGAAATCGCAGGTTATTCTTCAAATGCAGACGTACAGCGCATCATGGAAGGACATCCTATCGGCACCTTCTACACCTACGAATGGGCCGGCTACAATAACCAAGGAGTATCCATCTTTTATGTACACGATCCTGAAACGGGTGAACGTACAGGCGAAACGACCACAGATCCTGAAACTGATAGAGACCGTACTATTACCGGCTGCGCACAACCTGATTTAAATTTAGGCTGGAGCAATAACTTCCAATACAAGAACTGGAATCTCGATTTATTCTTTACTGGTGTTTTTGGACAAGATATCTACAACGCCACTGCAGAACAATACTCTAATGTTTCTTTTGTGAAAGAAGGCCGCAATGTATTAAAAAGCGTAGCTACCGAACATCGTGCTACAGACACACAATCTCAAGCACCATCCAATCGCTGGATAGAGAACGGTAGTTATTTCCGTCTGTCCTCGGTTTCATTGGGATATACTTTCGGCAAAATTGGTAACTGGATAAACTCGCTCAAGCTATACGCTACTTGTAATAATGTATTCACCATTACCGGTTACTCCGGTCGTGATCCGGAAATCAACCTTGGAGGCTTGGAACCGGGTATGGACAGACGCACCAATTACTATCCGCGTACCCGTTCATTTATGATCGGTGTAAACATGAATTTCTAACCATATAATTGAAAACTGATATGAAAAATAGCATAAAATTAATAACCTGGCTAGTAGGTGGTCTATTCACCTTCTCCTCCTGCACAGATCTAGATGTGGATCTTAAATCCACTTATACAGAATACCCGGATTCCGAAATTGCCAAGGAAGCGAAAATGGCAGGTTTGTATTATGGATTCGGCGGAGCACTAGGACGTCGTTATATGGAAGCCGCCCTGCTGTCCTCTGATGAATTCATGGCAGTGACATTTGGTGGTAACTGGTATGATGGCGGCAATTATATCCATTCCTCTCTTCATGCCAGCCTTCCAGGCGACGCACACGTGGACTGGGCTGGTGATATTCCGGCTGCAATCACAAAATGCAACCAAGCAATTTTTGACTTGGGTGGAGAAGATGAAAACAATGCCGAACAGGAAGCTTTGATTGCTCCGGCACTTGCCATGCGTGCTTTCTATCATTTTATTTTTATGGATACATTCGGAGCAACTCCCAAATTAGACCACTTGATCGGCGATTCTGAAGCTATCGACCGTTCTCCCCGTTCCGAAATTACAAAATTTATCGAAAGCGACCTGCTCCGTGCTTTGGCTTCCGGCGGTTTAAAAGAAAATGTTGATGCTTCCACTTATGGCAAACCAACCAAATGGATGGCTGAGGCTCTCCTTGCCAAACTCTATATAAACTGGGCTGTTTATACCTGTGATGATGTAGCTACTTATGATCCAAGCATGACTAATTCCAAATTGAATGATGTCATAAAATATTGCGATGATATCATCGCCTCCGGTCATTTCGATCTCAGTGATGGTTATCGCAAGAAATTCATGCCAGACAACGGCTATCAGATTAAGGATTTCATCTATGCAATGCCATACCAAAATAATGAAACATCAACCAGAGCCAATACTTACGCCCGTTTCCAATTCTGGCCTAAATTCAACAATGATGGTGCGGACGGTAAAGGACTGTTCGGCATAACACTATCCCAAAATGCCGGAGGCATTTTCATCGTTACTCCCGAGGCGGCAGACCGTTTTTGCCTGGAAGGAGATGAACGCAATGAGATCATCATGAAAGGTGCGATCAACTATTATGACATCAGCACACATACAATGGGAACAGAACCTTATATATACAACGGACAACAAGTTGTCCTCACCAAGAACATCACCATCTTGAATGACCAAATGGATCTTGGAAATGACTTGAACGCATGGTGCCAGGGATACCGATGCATCAAATGGGCTATTCAAGCAGACGATTATAACCTCTATAACCGCAATCAAAGCAATGATGTACCTATCTTCCGTTATGCAGATATTCTGCTGATGAAAGCAGAAGCTATTCTACGAGGGGCAACAGCCACTAACGGCGACACGCCACAATCCCTATTCAACCAAATACGCAGCTATTGTAACGCTCCATTATTAGAGCATACTCCTTCATTAAACGAGTTACTTGAAGAGCGTGGCCGTGAATTTTATGCAGAGACATGGCGACGTAATGATCTAATCCGTTTTGGAAAGTTCGAAGACGACTGGGGATATAAAAATCAATATCATCCGGAAGCTCAAACCGAAAAATGGCGTAGGATCTTTCCTGTATCTGTCGGCTTGATGAATTCAAACACCAACTGGAAGCAAAATTACGGTTATTAATAAATTAAATAAGTTTTTATAAGGGCTTGTTACAGCAAGCTCTTATAAAAACCTTTAAAGCAAAAAATAATTCATGAAACTTCATCAAATCTTATTGCTTCATATTGCGACATCTATCTTGGCATTATTCCCATCTCCTATATATGCCCAAAAAATGATGTACCAGGACTCTATCGAAATCGTAGTACACAGAGGAGCGAACCATATAGCGCCGGAAAACACCATTCCATCAGCTCTAGCTGCATTGGAACATGGAGCCGGCTGGATAGAAGTGGATGTGCGCAAAAGTAAAGACAATATACTTTATAATCTGCACGATGAAACTTTGGACCGTACTACCAACGGTAAAGGTCCCATTCAAGATATGCTATCCAAAGATATTGAAAAATTAGACGCCGGCAGTTGGTTCAGTTCTCAATTTACCGGCATTCACGTACCCCGTATAGCCGAAATGCTAGACACCCTACAAGGAAAGGCACACATTTTTTTTGATGTAAAACGAGGAACTCCGATAAAAGATTTGGTTATATTAGTACGCCAAAAAGGATATGAAAATAAAAGCTTCTTCTGGTTTGCAGACTCTGAAATGCTGAAAGAATTTATCAGAATCGCTCCGGAAATGAAGATTAAAGTAAATGCCTCCAATATAGCAGCTCTGAAGAAATGGATGAAAATATGCACCCCGGCCTATGTAGAAACAGATATCCTCAATATCACCCCTCAATTCAAAGAATTCTGCAAAAGCAATCATATCAAGATAATGGCTGCTATTCAGAATGCGAGTGAAAAAGAATATAAAAAAGCGATTGAAGCCCATCCCGATTTAGTCAATCTGGACCGGCCGGAACTCTTTGTAAAAATGCTCCGTCAGGAGATTAAAAAATAACCCTTTTCCAAGAAGAGCCATGAAAAGTACCCTATCTTATCTGCTGATTCTATGTAGCCTGTTCATGTCTTGCACCGGACATCAGGAAGAATCCCTATTGTCCTATGTAGATACCCGTACGGGAACTGCACCGAGCATAACCCATACCGCAGGACTTTTCGGCAAAAATACCGAAGAGTACGGACAGACGCTGCCTGCCGTCCTAGAGCCCAACGGAATGAACTTTTGGACTCCCCAGACACAAGATACAGAAATAAAATGCAAGGCTCCCTATTATTACAAAGATAAGAAGATACAGGGGTTCCGCAATTCACATTGGATTGTCGGAGGGTGTACACAAGATTACGGTTCCATGACCTTGATGCCTGTATCGGGTACACTGAAATATCTCCCCCAAGACCGAGGAAGCCTGTTCTCTCACCAAGAAGAAACAGCAACGCCTGCCTATTACTCCGTCCTTCTCAAAGATTATTCCATTTTTGCAGAAATGACCGGACGTTCCCGTTCAGCCATTTTCCGATTCACTTATAACCAACCGGAAGATGCTTATCTCATAGTCAATCCTAACAGCGATGAAGGAGAAGGATATATTGAAATCGATACTATAAAAAAACAGATACGCGGATACAATCCCGTACACCGTATCTATCAAGGCTGGGGAGCCCCCGCCGGATACAACGGGTACTTTGTCATTGAATATCAAAATGAAATAGAGGAATATGGTACATTCCGGTATGACAGTCTCTTCGCCGGACAACGACAGATAGCCGATGGAACAGGTATAGGTGCATATCTCCGGTTCAAAATACACCCAGAAGAACCCGTATTAATCAAAGCCGCTTCCTCTTTTACTGACATGGAAGGCGCTCAAAAGAATCTGGACACCGAGATACCTCATTGGGATTTTGACCGCACCCGGCAGGAACTGAACTCCATCTGGGAACAAAGGCTTTCACAAGTTACAGTACAGACAAACAACCGAAACGATAAAGAGAAATTTTACGGAGCACTCTACCGTGCCTCATTCCTGCCACGTACATTCAATGATGTAGACGGGCGCTACCCTTCTTTCTCCACAGGACACCCGTTCAGACAATCAGCCAACGGTAGAAATTACTATGAAGATTACAGTATGTGGGATACTTACCGTGCTCTCCATCCGTTAATCAATATCCTGACCCCAAAGAAAGCCGGAGACATGATGCAATCATTGGTGGACAAATATGAACAAAGTGGCTGGCTGCCTATATTCCCTTGTTGGAACAGTTATACCGCAGCCATGATAGGCGATCATTGCATCTCCGCACTGGGAGATGCCTATATCAAAGGAATCCGTAATTTTGATATCAACAAAGCTTGCGAAGGAATGCTCCGGAACGCATTCAAGACCCCCTCCACCTATGAAGAATACAAAAACGGAATGGGACGACGCGCCTTGAATTCTTATCTGAAATATGGATACATTCCTTTGGAAGACAGCGTACCGGAAGCCTTTCACACCTGCGAACAAGTATCACGTACTTTAGAATATGCATACGATGATTTCGTATTGGCCCAAGTTCTGCAAAAGTTGGAAACATCAGATGATAACTTTCCTGATCCACAAAAAACAGAACTTTATGATACACTAATGATACGTGCACGATATTACCGTAACGTAATAAACCCTGGCACCGGATATGCCCAAGGCAGATACGCTGACGGCAGTTTCCTCAGCGATACCGGTAACGCTTTTTCCTTCACTCGCTTCATCACCGAAGGAGCTCCCTGCCATTATACTTGGTATGCCCCCCATGATGTATACGGACTGATGGAATGTATGGGTGGAAAAGAAAAATACATCGCCAAACTGGACTCCATGTTCAGCGAACACCGCTACTGGCACGGCAACGAACCTTGCCACCAGATAGCCTACCTCTTCAACTATGCCGGACAGCCTTGGAAAACCCAACGCGAGGTGCGTCATATTATGGAAACAGAATATCTGAATGCTCCCGGTGGACTGTCAGGTAATGATGACGCAGGGCAAATGTCTGCCTGGTATGTATTTTCTGCTATGGGATTCTATCCGGTATGTCCCGGTACACCTTATTATATAATAGGAAGTCCTTCTTTTCCCCGGATGAGCATCTGTTTGGAAAATGGAAAGACGTTCACCATACTGGCCCACAACGCTAATGAAAAGAATGTATACATCCAGTCGGCGCGCCTGAACGGAAAAGAGTATGACAAGAATTACTTTACACATCAGGATATAGTACAGGGAGGAACGTTAGAGTTCCAGATGGGACCGAATCCGAACCCGAACTGGGGAGCATCTACCCTCAGCCTACCTCCAGAGACAATGAAATAAACGTCAAAAATAAAAAAACATAGATATGAAGAAACAACCTATTATCAGCCTCTTATGCTGCTTTCTGTTATTCGTAGCAGGATGCAGCACCCCCCATCAGGGAAATACGTATGACATTATAGCCTTTGGAGCCAAAGGAGATGGCAAAACAGATGATGCCGCCGCTATACAACGCGCCATCAATGCCTGTTCCGCTGCCGGTGGAGGAACCGTAATCATTCCTGCCGGACACACCTTTCTATGTGGCCCACTGCAACTGGCATCCTATGTGAATCTCCATTTGGAACCCAACTCCCGATTGCTGGCCAACCCCGATGAAAGCATCTATACAGAAAGCGCATTCCGCGAAAACCGTGGCGAAGGAATGATGTGGATCAGTGGAAAAGACTTAAAACAAATATCCATTACCGGTACAGGAGAAATAGACGGAAACGGAATCGCCTTCATGGGCAAAGAGCTGGATGATTCCTACGAGCTGAAGCCCGTCACTGATTTTGACCCACGCCCACATGTGCTTACCCTTATCAATGTAGAGAAGACCGTTATCCGTGACATCACGATCCGGAACAGCGCCTATTGGACAATACACCTGATAGGCTGTTACGATGCCTTGATTGACGGCATCTCTTTATTGAATAATCTAAAAATACGCAACGGTGACGGTATTGATGTGGATCACTCCAAAAAAGTACGTATAGCGAACTGCTTCATTGAATCGGGCGATGACTGCATTTGCCTGAAGAATCGTCGGGAATTTGAAGAATATGGCTCTTGCGAAGATATTGTAGTGACTAATTGTGTCATGACTTCACGCTCATGCGCTATTAAGATAGGCTCGGAAAATATGGACAAGATTGATAATGTATTATTCAATAATTGCATTATCAAAAACAGCAACCGGGGCATCGGCATACAAAACCGGGATGAAGGTACTGTGAGCAATGTCATTTTCTCCAATATATTAGTAGACTGTATGTTCTATTCTGATGTATGGTGGGGTAAAGCGGAACCTATCTATGTCACCTCATACCCTCGTGCCGTAGGCAATCATAAAGATGCAGGCTGGCGTTTCCCCAAAGGTGCAACGAAAGGACACTCGGGAGAAGTCAGCAACATTTTCTTCAATCAGATTAAATGCACTAGTGAAAACGGCATTTTCGTAGGGGGAGACACTCCGGAGAAGGTGCACCATATCTATTTTGATGAAATAGATGTCAAGTTGTTAAAACGTACCGGTTATGAAGGCGGTGTGTATGACAAACGTCCTTGTAACGGAGATGGTTTTGTATATGACAAGACTTATGCTTTCTATCTGGACACCGCTTCGGATATTCGGATTACCGGCTGTAACATTTATTGGGCCTTCCCTCAATTGACACAAGCCGGAGGAGATATCAAAGAGAAGAATACAATACGTGTAAAAATAAACAAGAAATAATTATGACCCACATTCCATTCAAAGTTTCTTTGTTAAGACTGGTCTTCCTGCTGCTGCCCGTGACGGTCGCGGCACAGGAAGCCAGACTTTCTGATTACGTAGATCCCAGAATCGGTTCGGAAGGACTGGGACGGGTATTTATCGGCCCCTCCTGCCCTTATGGTATGGTGAAACCATCGCCCGATTGCACTGTCCATCCCAATAGTGGTTGGCTGCCTATGCCCGAACAAGTTAACGGGTTCTCCCAAGTACACGTCAGCGGGACAGGAGGAGGTCCTAAATATGGCAACATACTTGTCATGCCTTTTGGCAAAGGTATGGATCAGCTCAATCATATAGACTATCGCAAAGATGAAACAATCCGCTTGGGCTATTATGCTACCGAATTCCAGAGAACAGGCATATATACTGAAATAACAACTGCTCCACGCGCCTCATTCTACCGATTCACCTATCCCGAAGATTCCTTAAAATCCCTGTTGGTTGACGCCGGCTTCTTCCTGGGTGAACAACCGACCCCCGATGCCCGCGAAGCACAACAATTTGTAGGTTCGGAAATTCAAATCATATCCGATCACGAAGTAATGGGATATACCCGTATTCGCGGAGGTTGGAATAACGGACGTGCCTACACCGTTTATTTTTATGCAGTAACCGACCATCCCTTTGTACAAACGGCCACATGGAAAGGAAGCCAGATCAGCAATGAACGATACCAGCCAGACTCCCAACAAAAAACCGGAGCTTTGTTGCGTTTCCCTTCTTCTGCAAATACCATTCAACTGAAAGTCGGAATTTCATTTATCAGTTCTCTCAAAGCCAGAGAGAATGTATGGAACGAAATACCTCATTGGTCATTTGAGGACACCCGGCAAGCCTTATTGGCACAATGGGAAAACTTATTGCAACGCATTGATATAGCCTCAAATACACCCGAAAAATATAAGCGTATGTTTTATACCGGTATCTATCATACCATGTTAATGCCTGTAGACCGTACCGGTGAAAATCCATTATGGAGTGATCCGGAACCTTATTATGATGATTTTTATGCTATCTGGGACACCTACCGCACCTCAACTCCACTTATCACACTGATTGACCCTCAAAGAGAAACAGACATTGTACGTTCACTGATCAATATCTATAAACGGGACGGCTACATGCCTGATGCACGAAGCGGAAATTGTAACGGACGGACACAAGGCGGCTCCAACGCCGAAATTGTTATAGCCGATGCATTTGTAAAAGGACTACCAAACATAGATTACCATCTGGCTTTGGAAGCTATGCTGAAAGATGCGACCATACCGCCCGGAGGTAACGAAGAAGCGGAGGGAAGAGGCGGACTGATTCCTTATCTGGAATTGGGATATATTCCATACGGTATTCCCCGAGCCGGAAACCGCACAATAGAATACTCCTATTGTGATTATACCATAGCCTTAGTAGCAAAAGGACTAGGCAAGACAGACTTGTACCAGCAATACTTGAAACAATCTTCCAACTGGAAGAACTTGTGGCGGGCCGATTATGAACATGCAGGAGTCAAAGGATTCATACTTCCCCGGGATAAAGAAGGAAACTGGTTAGACAAAATACCTTTCGGAAACTCCCATATCCAGAAACCCACCTTCACATATACTCCCGTTACCTTTGAAGGTCCTTGGTATACTCCTTGGTGGAACATGTTCTTTTATGAAGCCTCCTCCTGGGAATATTCACTCAGCATTCCGCATGACGTACCCGGACTCATTGAACAATGTGGCGGAAAAGAGAAGTTTGACGAACGGCTGGATATTTTCTTTGACAAGGGTTTCTTCAATGTGAATAATGAACCCTCCTTCCTCACTCCCTGCCTATACCACTGGGTAGGGCGTCCGGATAAAAGCGGCGACCGCATCCATGAAATTATCCAGAAGAACTATAATGACGGTTCTGCCGGTCTTCCCGGAAATGATGACTCCGGAGCCATGTCATCGTGGTTGGTATTCCACATGATGGGGTTGTACCCCAATGCCGGACAAGACTATTATTTAATCCATACCCCTCTACTGACAGAGAGTCGTTTCCATTTACAGGAAGGCAAAACATTCACGATCAAAGCCGAAGGGCTTTCCGAAAAGAACAAGTATATCCGGTCGATATTATTAAATGGAAAGAATTATCCATATTCCGCCATCCGCCATAATGATATCATCAAAGGAGGCGAGTTGGTTTTAAAAATGGGCCCCAGTCCCGGTAACTGGGGGAGCAAGCTATTTCCTGAACCTAAAGAGTAACATACGATGAAGAAAAAACTTTTTATATGCTTTCTGCTTATCGGCAACCTGATGGGAAATGTAATGGCACAAGATATCATTACCAACCCTCTGTTATTTGTATTCAAACTGCATGGACAAACCCGAAAGTACCAATTTACTTTCAATCAGTCCAACGACACCCTTTATCTGCATTGGGGAATTGAAAGAAACACCCGATGGCAATCAGGCAGCTACGCCATGCCCCAAGAAGCTTTAAAAACGGCGGTCAGACTAAGCTTCTTACAGCCGGAAGACGGACAGCATATCTGTCTCCCCATTCAAGAAACCTTTGCCCTACTTTCAGCAACCGCTTTTCAGGAATTGAAAAGCCAAAAGGCATTTCATTATAATCAGACAGAATACCAACTGGCTGATACCAAGTCACAAGCTATGGGCTATTCCTTACTGCATGTAAACGACTCAGTAGACGGATGCGAAATGTGGATTATGGATAATCCGGATTTCCCTCTGATATGGGAAATACAAAATAATCCGCTCGGCATCAATTGGAAAGTAGCTCCCATAGCTCTCCCCGCACACAATCTGAAAGAAGAAATCATCCAAAGCCCGGAAAAAATGGGTAGCATCTATTATGCTTATCCCACACCAAACGGCATACAAACTCCGGTACCCGAAGGTTACAGTCCTTTCTACGTCAGCCATTACGGACGCCATGGGTCCCGCTGGATGACTTCGGACGAACGTTATCTAGAAGTCATTCGTGTTTTTGATACGTTTCACAATAAATCAGGACTTACCGATTTAGGTGAAGATGTGAGGCTCAGACTCCAGAAAGTATGGGAAAATGCCCGTGGGCGCGGAGGAAACCTGACCCCATTAGGAGAACGACAACATAAAGCCATTGCCAAACGGCTTTATCAACAATATCCCCATATATTCCGGGACAGCGCCAACATATCAGCACGTTCGAGCGTTTCCGTACGTTGTATCATGAGCATGTCCGCATTCACAGAACAACTGAAAGAACTAAACCCCTCCCTCCAGATCACCCGCGAAGCCAACCAAAGACACATGGACTACATTGCCTATACTTCACCCGAAGCCGAAAAGCTGGGTTCGGCAAGTGCGCCATGGAGAACAGCTTTCCATACATTCGAAGAAAATCATATTCATCCGGAACGTTTAATCACTTCACTTTTCAAAAATCCCAAAGAAGTCAGGAATCCCCGTGAGCTCATGATGGGACTTTATTGGATTGCTTCCGACATGCAAGATGTAGAGTTGCCTCTATCCTTTTATGATTTGTTTGAAAAAGAAGAATTATTCGGTATCTGGCAGTCTGTGAATTATCGGATGTATATTTGCAATGCCAATGCTCCCGTCAATCAGGGAGCAGCCCCCGAGAGTGCAAAATCTTTATTGAAGAATATTATAGAAAGTGCCGACCGCGCCATCCGTGAAGGAACTCCTTGCGCCACCCTCCGTTTCGGACATGATACCAACCTGATCCGTCTGTTGGCACTCATGCAAGTAGAAGGATGCTCCAATCAAGAAACAGATCCCGACCGATATTACCTGGCCTGGCAAGATTTCCGTGTTTCACCTATGGGAGCCAACCTTCAATTAATCTTTTTCAAGAATAAACAAGGAGAAGTTATTGTAAAATTGCTACATAATGAAAATGAAGTCAAATTACCCATTGACAGCCCTATTGCTCCTTATTATAAATGGGAAACGGTGAAAGCATTCTACAATCATTTATAAACATACAAATTGAGAAACAGCAACTTTCCTTCAAAGTCCAATCTCCCTATTAACTAAGGCTTTTCTTGCCTACAATTAAGCCTTTTCTTACGGTTACCTACTACAGACTCCCTCAATGGACCGTAGAGTCCATTGCAGCAGACTGTATAGTCCACCCAAGCAGACCTTACAGTCCACTGGCGGAGTCTGTAGCAGATGACTGTAAAAAAAAGCTTAACTATATGGAAGAAACGGCTTACACAACCACTCTATTCCGGTTTTATCTTTTTCAGATAATCAGAAGGAGCCATACCGAATTCATCTTTAAAACACTGACGGAAATAGACCGTACTGTTAATTCCCACCTTGAATGCAACCTCTGAAATATTGTATTTCCCTTCTAATAACAGACGTTCCGCATATTGCATCTTTATTTTGCGGATATATTCATTGGTGGAAAGTCCGGTCAATGCCTTCATCTTCCGATATAGGGTAGAATTACTCATACACATGGCGTCCGACAAATAACCGATATCAATTTTCTCAGAAGAAAGACGATCTTCAATCAGCTTGTTAATCTTCTCAAGGAACTCATTATCCAATTTATTCATAGACTCGGTTACTGCCGCACGTTTGTCAATGAGTATGGGATTCGTATTAAAACGCTCTGCCAACAACTTGCGGGATTCAAGCAAATTATGGATACGGCTATGCAACAAAGTAGCACTGAAAGGCTTTGTCAGATAAGAGTCAGCACCTACTTGATACCCTTCTTCCTTATCTTGCAAAGAATCCTTTGCCGTCAGCAAAATAATGGGAATATGGCTGGTACGCAAGTCTTCTTTCAATTTCCGGCACATCACGATACCGTTCATCACCGGCATCATGATATCACTGACTATAATATCAGGAATGCAGCCCAACGCTTGTTCCAAACCTTGTTCACCATTGGCGGCAGTCCTCACTTCAAAATCGTCCGAGAAAGATTCTACAATATAATCACAGATGTCCCTATTATCTTCCACTATCAGCAGAATACGCTTACCACTATGCACAGGTTCTATATTTTCTTCTTTTTCGTCCTTTTCATCGGAAGTTTTCTCCGTCGAGTCAGCATGCAGCACATGAGGATACGTGTTATCCGTCAGCAGACTGACATAAAAAGTACTTCCCACATTCAAAGAACTTTCAACCCTGATCTCCCCCTCATGCAAAACTACCAGGTTCTTTACCAGAGCCAGACCAATACCTGTTCCTGAAGCCTGATGTTCGCTTCCCTCTTGATAATAACGGTCAAAAATATGAGGCAATGCATCGGGAGCAATACCGAAACCGGTGTCACTCACACTGATTTCCGTATGGTGTATATTATTCCGGACCACCTGATGTAATCCTAAAGTTATAGTTCCTTTCTCTGTATATTTTATAGCATTGGAGATCAAATTATCCAGTATAATCGTTACTACCTCCTTATCAAAAAACAAAGACATATCTTCCTGCTCAATCTCAAGACAGAAATCAATCTCAGGTTTCCGGTTCAATTCCTTATACTTCAGTCCGATCTCGTGTACAAGGGCTGCCAGATTGTCACGACTTACACATAATTTCTTGTTTTGGGTTTCCGTTTTTCTGAACTCCAGTATCTGATTAATCAGGTTCAACAACCGGATGGCGCTTTGATGGATAACCGATATTTTCTGTGAATCTTTCCCTGATAAAGAATTACTTTTCTGCATATCTTCCAACGGTCCCAGAATCAACGTCAAAGGGGTACGCAACTCATGTGTGATATTGGTATAGAAACGTAAACGCTCATTATTCAGCTCCTGTTCCTGCTCATGATTTTTCTTCTCCAACTCATAGAGAGACTCCATATCCAGTTTCTTTTTATAGGCATGAAGAATAAAATACAGGACAGAAACACCCGAAAGAATATAAAATAACTTGGCCCACCACGTAAGCCATACAGGCGGGTCAATACGGATATCCAGAGAAGCTATCTCATCCGCCCATTCCTGATTCCGTATTCTTGTCTTTACCTGAAAACAATAATTTCCCGGAGGTATATTACGGAAAGTCACATTATTAGGATCGGTTACTGTATACCATGAATTTTCCAACCCTTTCAACATATAAGCATATTCCACTTGATCGGCCAAGGCATAATTCTGTATATTGAAGGTGACGCTGAAGTTATTTTGCATATAGCTTAAACGTACT